>ERZ780137.561-NODE-561-length-30262-cov-12.904459_pt1 | contig 30262 bp, 41 predicted proteins | sample MGYA00511020_ERZ780137 | MGnify/ENA primary metagenome ERZ780137 (study PRJEB29588, sample SAMEA2157917) | human gut metagenome | biome: human gut; feature: human-associated habitat; material: faeces | place: Denmark | collected 2008/2010 ... | reverse complement strand
CCCTGACGAGGAAGGAGGTGGACAGGAGTGACGCCCTGACCTAAATGAGCGACAAGCCGATCACTCACGACATCAAGGAGCGGCTCGGGAAGTATACCCGCCTGCTCCGTGAAATAGACAACCAGTACGAGCGCCTCGGCCGCATGGAGATCTCCATGGCCGCGCCGCCCGGCCCTGACATGACGGGTATGCCCCGGGGCTCCGGCACACCGACCGACCGCACCGGGATGATGGTGCTGCGGAAGATGGAGCTCGAGGAGCAGATCGAGGAACGGCTCGCCGAGGAGCGCGAGGAACGCGCTGCCCTCGAGGCGATGATCCGGCAGGTGGAAAACCCTGACGAGCGCGCCGTGCTGCGGCTGCGCTACTTCGACCGGGCAGACTGGGACGGGATCTGTGCCGTCCTGTTCAGTGATCGGCAGGACTACCTCGAGAGGATAGACAGCTACCAGAACAGGACATACAAGGCCCACGGCCGCGCCCTGCTGCGGATGGCCGAGATCCTGAAGGAGACAGAGGCCCCGGCAGTAAAGGGAAGTAAAAGGCAGTAAAGGGCAGTAAAATCCATTGAACGGCAGTAGCGCCCTGTGCTACACTGTACCATGTCGAAAGACCGCCGGACACCCGGACAACGCCGGGGGGCCGTCCGACGGACACCCGCCCAACAACCGAACAACGACAGCGAGAAAGCCGTCGGGCAACCACAAGAAGCCCGGCGGCTTTTTTCTTTTCCCCTGAAGGAGGTGACGACCATGGCGGGCGGCAGCATATCCATCCAGATCGAAAACCTGCGGCAGCTCGTCGCAGACGTGCAGGCCATAGAGGCCGGCGGCCGCAAGGCCATCAGCGGCACCGTGAAGGACGTGAAGGCCCGGGCCCCCGGCTGGATAGCGCAGGAGGTCACGGCAGTCTACAACATCAAGAAGGGCGAGATCGCGCCGTCCAGTGGAGGCAAGCCGAAGAAGATGGCGGGCAGCATCCGCATCACAGGCGAGACCATCGAGGAGCTCACCCTCGTCTACAAGGGCCGGCTCCTGACCCCTGTGCACTTCGGCATGACACCCAAGGCCCCGCCGGCTGGCAGGAGCTACACCCTGAAGGCGCAGATCCTCAAGGGCAGCAAGAAGGTCATCGGCCGCTACAAGAACACCCGCACCAAGGGCGGGCCCTACTCGCAGCGGTCTCACTGGATCCTCATGGGGACAGGCAACACCAAAGCCGACGGCACGAGCTGGATCCCATTCCAGCGCATGAGCAAGACCCGCACCGACATCCAGAAGATGACCACCATCTCGGTGCCGCAGATGATAACCAGCGACCGCACCAACGAGGCCATCATGCTGAGGATCAACACCGAGACAGCCAAGCGCCTCGACCACCACATGAAGCGAGCCCTCGGCCTGTGACCCACGGGCCACCGCCACGGCCAGCAGGACGCCCGCCAAGGCGGCCGGGCACGCTAGGGCAAGCCAACACACACGCGCAGGAAAACGCGCCGCAAAGGGCACACAGAGGCCCCACACGGCCACGCAGATCGGCCGAAGGTACTGTGACGCACCCCTAACGCCTGCGGTGCTGGCGAGCCCAAAAAACGCGCAGACTCCAAAAAGTTTTTCCGGGCCGTTTCGCTTCGCCCGGGGCCTGCGCCGATCATTTTCCTGACCTCACGAAAATGGTGGGGGCACGGCAGCACAACAGAAAGGAGGGGACGCCATGCCGAACACCAACACCAAGCTCGTCGACAGCAAGACCATCGCGGCCCTGTTCGAGCTGACGCCCCGCCGCATCCAGCAGCTCACCAAGGAGGGTATCATCACGGCCACCAAGGAGGGCAACGCCAACCGCTACGACCTGCTGCCGACGATCCAGAAGTACATCAGATACCTGACGGCCAAGGCTAATGGTCGGGAGCCGTCCAAAAAGGACGCCGAGATCGAAGGGCGCCGGCTCGAGGCCGAGGCCGACCTCAAGCGCAGCAAGGCAGACATCGCCGCGCTCCAGCTCAAGGAGCTCGAGGGCACCATGCACCGCAGCGAGGATGTCGAGGCCGTCATGACCGATCTCGTGTATAGCATCAGGTCAATGCTCGTGGCTCTGCCCGGGCGTCTGGCCGTGGATGTCTCCAGCGCGGCCACCGCTGCGGAAGCGTCCGACATCATCCGCGCCGAGGTCTACAAGATCCTCGAGGAGCTGGCCGGCTACAAATACGATCCCGAGGTCTATGCGCGGCGGGTAAGGGATCGGGAGGGATGGAGCGAGCTCTCCGATGACGCGGACGACTAAGAAGGCCGCCGCGAAGCTCAACGCCGCCATCTCGGGGGCGATCAAACGCTTCGCCCCGCCTGAGAGCCTGACCGTGGACGAGTGGGCCGACAAGCACCGCCGCCTCTCCCCCGAAAGCTCGGCCGAGGCAGGCCCATGGCGCACCAAGCGCACCCCGTACCTCGAGGAGCCCATGCGGGCCTTCACGGATCCGAAGGTGCACAAGATCGTCATGGTCGCCGCGTCGCAGGTCGGCAAGTCGGAGCTCGAGCTCAACATCATCGGCTACATCATCGACCAAGACCCCGGCAGCATCCTCTATGTGCACCCGACCATCGACGACGCCAGAAAGTTCAGCCGGCTGCGCGTCGCTCCCATGATCCGGGACAGCAAGCCCCTGAAGGCAAAGGTGCACGATGTCAAAGCCAAGGACAGCGGCAACACCATCCTCCAGAAGTCTTTCCCGGGTGGTATGCTCACGCTGACCGGCTCCAACAGCGCCTCGGCGCTGGCATCCACCCCCGCCCGCTACATCATCGGCGACGAGCGTGACCGCTGGGCCACGAGCGCCGGCACCGAGGGCGACCCGTGGGCGCTGGCCGAGGCCCGGCAGGCGACCTTCTATAACGCGAAGGCCGTCGAGGTCTCGACCCCGACCATCAAGGGCGCCAGCAACATCGAGACCAGCTTCTACCAAGGCACACAGGAACGCTGGTGCCACCGCTGCCCCGAGTGTGGGGAGTACAGCGAGATCGTGTTCGACGCCATCCACTTCGAGCCCGAGGCCAAGCGCGTGCGCGGTAAAAAGGTCTGGAGCCTGAAGGGCGGCGTCTCGTGGGTCTGTCCCGCCTGCGGCTGCCTGATCCCCGAGGAGACCATGCGACGGCAGCCGGCCAAGTGGATCGCGGAAAACCCCGACGCCTACAAGAAGGGCGTCCGCTCGTTCTGGCTCAACGCCTTCAGCTCCCCGTGGACACCATGGGAGAAGATCGTCCTCAAGTTCCTCGACGCCAAGAACGACCCGCAGCGGCTCAAGGTGGTCTACAACACCCTACTCGGCCAGCTATGGGAGGATCGCGGCGACCTCGAGGACGAGGACACCATGCTCGCCCGCCGCGAGGACTACGGCACACGCCCGGACGGCACCCCCGTGGAGCTGCCCGACGGCGTGCTGGTGCTCACCTGCGGCGTGGACACGCAGGACAACCGCCTCGAGTATGAGGTCGTCGGCCACGGCAAGTACGGCGAAAACTGGGGCATAGTCAAGGGCTACATCATGGGCCGGCCGGACACCCCCGAGGTCTGGCAGCGGCTCGACGATGTCATCGACCATGTCTACAAGTTCAAGAACGGGCGGGGCCTGAAGATCTCCATCACCTGCGTCGACTCCGGCGGCCACTTCACCCAAGAGGTGTACGAGGCGTGCCGAGCCAGACAGGGCAAGCGCGTGTTTGCCATCAAGGGCAAGGGCGGCGACGGGATCCCCTACGTCTCCCCGCCGACCAAGGTGCCGATCCGGGACAACAAGAAGATCACCTGCTGGCTCTACACCATCGGCGTCGACGCCGGCAAGGCGGCCATCATGGCCGGCCTGAAGGTGCAGGAGCCCGGCCCGAAATATTCCCATTTCAACCGGCACCCCGACGCCGGCTACGACCTCAACTACTTCAACGGCCTGCTCTCCGAGAAGCTGGTGCTCACCAGCACCCGACGGGGCGACCGCTGGGCGTGGGAGAAGCTGCCCGGCCACAACCGCAACGAGGCTCTCGACTGCCGGGACTACGCCAACGCCGGCCTCAAGATCATCAACCCCGACATGGACGCCGTCGAGCGCCGCCTGCGCGGCCTCGAGGAACAGCCAAAACCGGCGCCGCAGCGACGGGCGCGCACCAAGCGCAACAGCTCCAGCGCCTTCGACGACTGGTAAGGAGGACACGACCACATGAAAACACGCAAGACCATCGAGATCGAGCTCGCCGGCAAGCGGGAACGGCTCGAGCTCTACCTGAAGCGGGAGGCCGAAATGCTGAGCGGCGGCGTGCAGAGCTACGGCATCGGATCCCGCAACCTGTCCCGCTACAACACCGATCTCGCCGCCATCCGGGCGGCCATCAAGGAGCTCGAGGACGACATCGCAGCCCTCGAGGCCCTGCTCAACGGGCAGCGCCCCCGCAAAGCCGTGGGCGTCGTCCCCCGTGACTGGTGAAAGAAGCCCCGAAAGGGGCTTTTTTCATAGGCTGACGCCGGGAGTTTTCGCTCCTTTTCTCCCGGCGCCGGCCATTTTTACCCGAAGGAGGTGAGCACCATCAGCAGACGAAAGAACAGAAGCCGACCGCAGAGCGGCCGGCAGAGCCCCCGCCCCGTGAACAAGGGCTACGGCGACGCCGGCGCGAGCTGGCACAAGAGGTCGACCAAGGGCTTCAGGGCCTTCAGCGGCAGCCCCAAGGAGGACATCGACGCCCACAACTGGACACTCCGGCAGAGAGCCCGGATGCTCTACATGGCCGCACCCATCGCCACCTCGGCCATCCGCACTAACCGCACAAACGTGGTCGGCATCGGGCTCCAGCTCAAGAGCCGGATCGACCGGGAGGCGCTCGGCATGACGCAGGAGGCCGCAGACGCATGGCAGGCGCAGGCCGAGCGCGAGTTCAGCCTGTGGGCCAACAATAAAAGGGCGTGCGACGCCACTGGCGTCAATAACTTCGCGGCCATGCAGCAGCTCGCCCTCGCCTCGTGGCTGGTCAGCGGCGACGTGTTCGCGGTCGTCAAGCAGTACGACCCGACGCCCCTCATGCCCTACTCGCTGCGCATCCACCTGATCGAGGCCGACCGCGTGGCAACCCCGACGAGCTCCGGCATCGTCACCCCCATGCTGCTGACCACCGGCAAGGCGGCCAACGGCAACACCATCTACGACGGCGTCGAGGTGGACAGCAACGGCCAGATCGTCGCCTACCACATCCGCAGCACCTACCCCTTCGAGCTGGGTGCAGCGGCGACCAAGTGGGCCCGCGTGGAAGCATACGGCCGGCGCACAGGGCTCCCGAACATCCTGCACATCATGGAGAGCGAGCGCCCGGATCAGTACAGAGGCGTCAGCTACCTCGCGCAGGTCATCGAGCCCCTGCTTCAGCTCCGGCGCTACACCGAGAGCGAGCTGACCGCGGCCGTCGTGGAGAGCTTTTTCACGGCCTTCATCAAGACCGAGGCCGGCGCCGGCGACAACCCGTTCAACGAGGTGGGGAGCAGCCTGCCGGAAGTGACCCGGGATCCCAACGAGTACGAGATGGGCCCGGGACAGATCAACATCATGGAGCCCGGCGAAGATGTCACCTTTGCCGACCCGAAGCGACCGGCCAGCGGCTTCGACAGCTTCCTGCGCGCCATCTGTGAGCAGGTGGGCGCAGCCCTCGAGATCCCGGCCGACCTGCTCCTCAAGGCGTTCAACAGCTCGTACAGCGCCAGCCGCGCCGCCCTGCTGGAGGCGTGGAAAGCCTTCCGCATGAGGCGCAAGTGGTTTGTCGATGACTTCTGCACCCCCATCTATGAGATCTTCATCGCCGAGGCCGTGGCCCGCGGACGCATCAGCGCCCCGGGCTTTTTCGCTGACCCGGCAACCCGGGCGGCCTACCTCGGCGCCGAGTGGATCGGCCCCTCGCAGGGGCAGCTCGACCCGACCAAGGAGATCACGGCCGAGATCCTCGCCATCGGCGAGGGCATTACCACCCGCGAGCAGGCCACGATCCGGCTCAACGGCGGCCAGTGGGACGCCAACATCGACCAGCTCGCTCGGGAAAACGAGAAGCTGCGGGAGGCTCAGGGAGACACCGGCAGCACCGGCGACTCCGGCGGCACATCAGTGGCCGGCGCATCCCTCTCGGCTGCCGTGCGGCGCGCTGCCATCGTCGCCGAGGTGGAAAAGACCATCAAGGAAGGAGACAAGGACAAGCATGAAAACGAGTAACACCCCGCGCCTGTGCGCCGGGCCGCAGGTCGTCCAGCAGACGCCGACGAAGTTCTGGAACATCGCCAGCGTCGGCGAGGACTCGGGCGAGATCGTCCTCTATGGCGATGTCGTTGCCCGTCAGCCTGTGGACTGGTGGACGGGTGAGCCCGAGCCCGGCCTCTATATCGCTCCCGAGAGCTTCATGGAGGATCTCGCGGCCGTCAAGGGCAAGAGCAACATCACCATCAAGATCAACAGCACCGGCGGCGACCTCTACACCGGCATCGCCATCCACAACGCCATCAAGGGCCTGAGCGGCCACAAGGTCGTCATCGTGGAGGGCATCGCAGCCAGCGCGGCCAGCGTCATCGCCTGCGCCGGCGACGAGGTGCAGGTCTACCCCGGCAGCATGGTCATGATCCACGGCGTCGCGGGCCTGCTGATGGACTACTACACCCTCGCAGACCTGAAGAAGCTCCAGAAGGACTTCGACGCCAGCGAGCGGGCCATCGCGGAGATCTACCACGCCAAGACCGGGATCGCGGTCGAACAGCTCCGCACCATGATGACCCGCGAGACATGGATGGTCGGGCAGGAAGCCATCGACAACGGCTTCGCCGACACCCTGCTCGAGGGCGACGGCCCTGATGTCAGTGTGAGCGCCGACAAGCAGGTGCTCCTCGTGGCCGGCATCCGGCACAACATCAAGGGGCTGCATAATGTCCCGAGCACGATCCGCATCAACAGCATCCACGCCGCCCCGGCGGCTGGAAATAAGCCGACCGGGAACGGCGGCGAAAACAGAAAGGAAGATGAGCCCATGACTCTCGAGGAAATGAGAGCACAGCACCCCGACCTCGTCGCTCAGATCGAGCAGCAGGCCGTCGCAAATGCCATCGCGCAGGAGCGGGCCCGCATCGAGGCCATCGACAGCATCGCCGCCAGCGTGGGCGACGCTCAGCTCGTCAGGGACGCCAAGTACGGCGAGAACACCTGCACCGCTGAGCAGCTCGCGCTCAAGGCTATGCAGAAGCAGGCGGCCCTCGGCGCCAAGCACCTGAAGGACGCCGCCAACGACAACGCCGAGTCCGGCGCCGCCAATGTCGGAGCCGCCCCCAACGGAGGCGAGGAAGGCAGCGAGGCCGACGACAAGGCCAAGGTCGACGCCATCGTCGGCATCTACAACACCACCAAGAACGGAGGTAAGAAGTAATGAGCAAGAGACTGGATGAAAACCTCGGCACCGTCGGCTATGACGGGCTGATCGTCACAAATGAGCCTGTTGCGGACGTTGTGACCGTGACCCTCGCCGCATCTCAGGGCGTACTCGCTCGTGGCACTGTCATCACCGGCACCGCCGGCGGTGAGATGTCCGCGGCTGCGGCCGCACTTGCGGCGACCAAAGCGGTCTATATTCTCGCAGACGAGACCGACACCGGCACCGGCGCCGCTGTCACCGCCACGGCATACCGCACCGGGCACTTCGCCCGGAATAAGCTGTCCACCGACGGCTCCTACACCCTCGTCGCAGCCGACGAGGAGATCATGCGCAACGCCGGCATCCTGCTGAGCGACGCGCTGGACTACTAAGAGAAGGAGGACAAGATCATGCCTTTTAACTTCTACGACACCCACACGCTGCTCATGGCCGTGCAGCAGCTCGTCCCTGCGGCGACCTTCCTGCGCGACCGCTATTTCCCGACCAATGACGCGAGCGACATCTTCGCCACTGAGGATGTACTGGTCGAGTACCGCGACGGCGTGCGCAAGCTCGCACCCTTCGTCGCTCCCCGCAAGGGCGGCGTCACCATCCTGCGCAAGGGCTACACCATGGAGCGGTACACCCCGCCCTTCGTGGCTCCCCGCCGCACCCTGACTCTCGACGAGCTGCGCAAGCGCGGCTTCGGCGAGGCCCTGTACTCTCAGCTCACCCCTGAACAGCGCCAGCAGGTGCTTATCATGCGTGACGCCGACGAGCTGGGCGACCTTATTACCAACCGCGAGGAGGCCATGGCCGCCGAGACCATGCTGACCAACGGCTGCATCATGAAGCACATCGCCGACGACGTCGACAAGGGCGACGAGATGGAGATCCGCTTCTACACCGAGGCCAGCAACCCCGCCACCTACACCCCGACTACCAAGTGGGACGCAGAGGGCGCCAAGATCCGCGCCGACCTCGGCGCGATGGCCCGTATGCTGACCCGCCGCGGCCTGCGTGCTGCCGACCTCGTGTGCTCCCCTGACGTGGCCGATGTCATCGTCGAGGATCCCGACATCAAGGAAATGCTCGACAACCGCCGCTACGAGCTGGGCTCTGTGGCCCCCGAGGAGCTGGCGCCGGGCGCTGCCATCATGGCCCGCCTGAACATCAACGGCCGCATCATCAGCGTGATCTCCTACGACGAGACCTACACCGACGACGACGGCAACGATCAGCTCTACATCCCGAGCGGCAAGTGCATCCTCACCGCCCCCGCTGCGGGCCGCACCTGCTACGGTGCCGTGTCTCAGGTGGAGCAGGCCGACGGCGAGTTCCACACCTACGCCGGCCGCCGCGTGCCGAAGTATGTGTCCAGCGCCGAGGGCAACACCCGCACGCTGACCATCTCCAGCCGCCCGCTGCTGATCCCTAACAACAAAAACCCGTGGATCGTTGCCGACGTACTGGGGGAATAACGCCCCCTGTTGACACCGCTGCGGTCGGCAGGGGGACGGTCGGCGCAGCCATTGTAGGAAAGGAGTGACAAACATGGCTTACACACCTACCGAGTGGAAAGACGGCGACATCATCACCGCCGAAAGACTGAACAAGCTCGAGGCCGGCGTGCAAAACGAGCAGGTCGGGCCGCAAGGCCCCAAGGGAGACACCGGGGCAACCGGCCCCCAAGGCCCCAAGGGAGACACCGGAGAAACCGGCCCGCAGGGCCCCAAGGGGGACACCGGCGAAACTGGCCCGCAGGGCCCCGCCGGAGCGGACGGCGCCAAGGGCGATACCGGCGCAACCGGGCCCGCTGGAGCAGACGGGAAGTCTGTTAAGAGCATCACCCTCACCGCAGACGGCACCGGGAAAGTGACCGGCGGTACGGCCACGCTGACGGACGACTCCACCGTGCCGATCACCGTGACAACCCCAACCGCCTAAGACCAAGGAAAGGAGCACGAATATGATCCAGATCATCGCGGGCACCTTCGGCTATTACAACGGCCGCAAGGTCGTCCCCATCACTAACGCGGACGGGCCTCAGAAGTTCGACCCCGAGCTCGAGGCCCGTCTGGTCAAGAAAGGCGTCGCCAAGTATGTCGACGAGCAGCCCGTGGCCCCTGCCCCGGCCGCAAAGCCGGAGCAGGAGCCCGAGACTGTACCCGAGACCGGCGACGCGCCCGCCGCTCCTGAGTACGACGAGGACATGAAGCTCGACGAGCTGAAGGAAGTGGCGGCCGCCTACGGCGTGGACGCCTCTGCCATGCGCAAGAAGGCCGATGTCATCGCCGCCATCGAGGAGGCGAAGGCGGCGGCCAACGAGGCCGACGACGACCAGACCGGCGACAATGAGGAGCCCCCTCAGATCGGCGCCGCGGATCCCGTCTAATGGCCTTCGACTTCAAGAAAATGGTCGCTGACGACCGCTGCCTCGTGTTCCTCAACCTCGCCGAGTTTGGCGAGGAGCACAAGGTCGACGGCAAGACCATCACCGTCGTGCTGGATGACAACGCCCTGAAGGAACGCCAAGGGGGGCAAGAGCTGGGCGTGGCAGAGTCGTCCCTCATGCTGTATGCAGCAGTCGAGGATCTGCCGCCCCGGCGCCCGGCGGGCGAAGGGCTCAACATCGACGGCCGCGAGTATATCGTCAACGACTGGAGCGAGGACATGGGCGTCGCCACCATCGCGCTCGGCCAGACCGTGACCATGTAAAGGAGGTGCAGCCGTGTCCATAGTCAACAGCATCGAGACCGTCCGGGAGTGGCTGGGCTCCACCGTCTGCCCGATGGTGCAGCTCAAGCTCCCCGACGACAGCGCGACCGACGCCTCCTACCCCTACAAGCTGGTCAACCCGACCGCGTTCTCGCTTTTCGTCCCGTCGAAGGACAGATTGCCCCCAAAGGTGCCGGCCCCCATCCCCTCGGTCTGCGTGCAGATCGTGGAGGGCACCGACAGCCTGACCATGAGCTCGAGGAGCATCAAGATCCGGCTTTGCTTCTCTGCGTGGGATCCCGGCTACCACGGGCGCGACATCTTCAAACCGAAAAACGACGGCAGCGGCGCATACGTCCAGTGGCAAAACGAGGAGGCCGCGGCCTTCTTCGAGAAAAACGGCGAGGGCTGGCGCGACGCATGGAATTTTGTGGACACGGCCCTCCGTATGATCGAGAACGCCGAGTACATCGGCCCGCTGCGCGTCATGAAGGAGGACGGCATCACCTTCGGCCCTGTGTCTGAGCAGGACGCCGTCCCGGACTTCTACCCCTACTGGTTCGCGTGGGTGGAGTTTTCTGCCGAGGAGCCCCTGACACGCACGCCGAAGGACTACCAACACCTGCTTTAAGGGCAGCCGGCCGGCTGCTCTAATTTTATTCAAAGGAGGAAAAGCAGATGGCAAACGAATACCTCTACGGCGCATACGGCCACATCGGCGAGACTGTGGCACAGAGCGCCGTGCAGGCGGGCACCACGCCGGTCTATATCGGCACGGCACCCGTCAATCTCGTGCGCGGCTTCGCAGACGCCGGCGTCATCAACGAGCCGATCAAGCTCAGCAACATGATCGACGCGCAGCGCAAGCTCGGCTATGCGGCCGACTGGGGCACCTTTACGCTCTGCGAGGTCATGAACGCGCACTTCAACAACACCCTCGGGAACATCGGCCCCATCTACGTCATCAACGTCCTCGACCCGTCTGCGGGCAAGCACCGCAAGGCGACCGAGACCACCCAGCAGCTTTATTTCACGGGCGGCCGGGCCGAGTTTGCGAGCTCCACCATCATCCTCGACACCATGACCATCGCCAAGAGCGATGGCGGCGACTACGCCGAGGGCACCGACTACGCTGTGGACTATAACTTCACCAAGGGCACCGTCATCATCACCAGCCTGATCGCGGACTCCCCGCTCACCGGCACCCTGACGGCCAGCTTCTACGAGGTGGACGACAGCGCCATCGAGGACGACGACATCATCGGCGGCGTGACGGCCGGCGGCGAGTACAGCGGCCTGAGCTCCATCGCGCTGCTCTACCCCGAGCAGTTCGCGGTCTGCAACCTGATTGCCGCCCCCGGATGGAGCCATAGCCCGGCGGTCTACAACGCTATGCTCACCGCGAGCCAGAAGATCAACGGCCACTGGGACGCCTTCGTCGTGGCTGATCTGCCCCTTGTGAGCGGATCCTCTGCGGTCGGGCAGGCCGAGGTCGACGAGGCGCAGGTCGGTGCCACGGCGGTCGACACCATCGAGAAGGCCGTCGCGTGGAAGAAAAGCAACGCCTTCGACAACGAGAGATCCAAGGTCTACTGGCCGCAGGGCATCGACAACCTCGGCAACGTCTACCATCTGAGCACGCTGGCCGTGGTCGAGCTCATGCGGGCCGACTTCAGCCACAACAGCGTGCCGATGGAGACCTGCGGCAACAAGGCGATCCCCATCATCAAGCAGTATTTTGGGGCCAACGCCACCAACCGCGGCTTCAGCCAGCAGGAGGGCAAGGAGCTGACGCAGAACGGCATCAGCACGGCCGTCGCATGGGGCGGCGAGTGGGTGCTGTGGGGCGACCACACCGCCGCCTACACCTACGGCGCCGACGTGGATCCCCGGGCGATCTTCGACGTGTCCATGCGTATGCTCATGCACATCACCAACGACTTCCAGAGGGAGTGGAGCCCGCGCATCGACGAGCCCATGACCCGGGCGCTCAAGGACGAGATCATCAACCGCGAGCAGGAGAAGCTCGACGGGTATGTCAGCATGGGCGCGCTGCTGGGCGAGCCGCAGATCGTGTTCCTCGAGAGCGAGAACAGCACCACCGACATCATGAACGGCGACTTCCGCTGGGACATCGCCGTCACCCCGACCCCGCCCCTCAAGTCTGCGAGCGTGTACGTCGCATACACCGACGCCGGCTTCTCTGTCTACTACGAAGGAGGTGACGAGTAATGGCAAATCTGTGGCTTGACCTGAAGGGCCCCATCCTCGCCGACACCGTGTACATCAACGGCGTCCTCGTCGCCAAGGACGTGACCATCACCCTGCCGGCCGTCACCCATGTGACCGCCGATTATAAGGCGATGGGCACCTACACCGCACCCATGACCGGCCAGATCGAAGGCATGGAGGCCGCCATCACCAAGATCGGCATCGACAAGGGGCTGCGCTCCATGGTGCAGCTCGAGAGCAAGACGCTGGAGGTCAGATGGGCGCAGGATGTCAAGTACGCCGACGGCTCCACCAAGACCGAAGGCTGCAAGGCGTTCATGCGCTGTGTCCCGAAGCTGATCCCGGGCCTGTCCGTGGATCCGGGCAACCCTTCGGAGAACGAGGTCACGCTGGCCGTGAGCCGCTATCAGGTTTTCGTCGCCGGCGAGGAGTTCTGCCTGATCGACCAGCTCAACACCATCATGCGCATCGGCGGCGTGGACTACGTCAAAGACCTGCGCAGCGTGCTGTAACAACAGATGGGCGCCGCCCGAGGTGGGCGGCGTCCCTCTTTTTATCAACGAAAGGAGACAACGACCATGGAAAAGCTGACACTCAGCAACCCCATCACCATCAACGGCAAGAAGGTCAAGACCCTGACCTATGACACCGGCGCGATCACCGTGGGAATGTTCGCCGAGGCCGAGGCGCTGAAGCTGCGCGCCACCACCCACAAGGCGGGCGGCAGCGCCGGCGCCACCGAGCTCGACTACTCCATGCACCTCTACCTCGCTATGATGGCGATCACCGCCGTCAACTCCGACATCGACATCGCCGACCTCGAGCGCATCAGCGGGCCCGATGTCATGGAGCTGGTGAGGATCGGCCGAAATTTTACCACAACGAGGTCGGGGGCACCCTCCGAGCAAAACGACTCGGAGAGCTCGTCCGAGACTACTCCCGAGCCTTCCACATCTCAGTCGGAGAGCTCCGACGGGAACGCCTGACCGACTTCCTGCTCGAATACTACGAAGCGGCCGAGGAGGCGAAAAAGCAGCGGGCAAAGATCCCGAAGCCGAGGATCCCCCACATCCGGCCGCATAGGAGGAGGTGACGCCAGTGGCCAAAAATAAAATGCTGCAAGCCGTCGTGAGTCTCGCCGGCACCATTGACCCGTCACTCGGCAAGGCGCTGGACGATGTCACCGGCAAGCTGGAAAACGTCAACTGGAAGGCCGTGGCCGTCGGCGGCGCTGTGGGCGGCATCGCAGTCGCAACAGGAAAGGCGGTCGTGGAGGCCGGGAAGTATCTGGCCGACCTCGGCAACGAGTACAACACGGCCATCAATCAGCTCTCGGCAGCAACCGGGGCGACCGGCGACGAGCTGGACGCGCTCGGTGAAAGCGTCAAGAACATCTACGCCCAAGGGCTCGGCGATGACTTCGCCGACGTGGCCGACGGTCTGGCTGCAACGCAGCAGGCCAGCGACCTGACCGGCGAAGCTCTGGAGCGAGCAACCGCCGCCGGCTTCAACCTGCGGGACGTGTTCGACTACGATGTCAGCGAGAGCGCCCGGGCAGCGTCGGCCCTGATGAAAAACTTCGGCATCGACGCCGAGGAAGCCTACGGCCTGATCGCCGTGGGCGCGCAGAACGGCGCAGACAAAAACGGCGACCTGCTGGACACCCTGAACGAGTACAGCCCGCAGTTTGCGGCCCTCGGCCTCAGCGCCGACCAGTTCATCGGCACCCTCGTGGAGGGCGCTGACGCCGGCCTGTTCTCCATCGACAAGGTCGGCGACGCCGTCAAGGAGTTCAACATCAGAGCGAAGGACGGCAGCGACACAAGCCGGGAAGCCTTCGAGAGCCTCGGCCTCAACGCCGACAAAATGTTCGCAGCCTTCGCCGCAGGTGGAGACACCGCGGAGGCCGCGTTCTTCGACACCGTCGAGGCCCTCAACAGCATGGACGACCCCCTCGCCCGAAACGCGGCCGGCGTGGCCCTGTTCGGCACACAGTTCGAGGATCTGGAGGCCGGCGTGCTGCCGGTGCTGGCGAGCATCGAGACCGCAGCCTACGACGGCGCGGCCGCTCTCCAGCAGATCAACGACGTGAAGTACAACGACCTCGGCAGCGCCTTCGAGGCGATCAAGAGGTCGGCCGAGGTCTCGCTGCTGCCGATGGCGTCCATGATCGCCAACACCCTGACGGCTCTGGCGCCGATCCTGCGGGAGACCTTCGAGGCCATCGCCCCCGTCATCACGGAAACGCTCAACGCTTGTATGCCGTTTGTGCAGCAGTTCCTCATGGGAATGGGGCAGGCCCTCCAGACCGTGCTCCCCATGGTCTCGCAACTGGCCGCCGGGCTGCTTCCGCTGCTCTCGCAGCTGATCTCAGCCTTCCTGCCGCCGCTCCTCGAGCTGGCGCAGCAGCTACTCCCGCCGCTGATGCAGATCGTGCAGGCCATTCTCCCGCCCATCGTGAGCATCCTGACCTCAATCCTGCCAATGCTGACGCAGATCATCTCGACGATCCTGCCCGTCCTGACCAGTCTGATCTCGGCCCTGCTGCCTGTCATCACCCCGCTGCTCGAGGTCGCGCTTCAGATCGTCAACAGCGTCATCATGCCCCTCGTGCCCCCTCTCATGCAGATCGTCGAGGCGCTGCTGCCGCCCCTGATGTCGCTGCTCAATGCCATCATGCCGATCCTGAGCCCCCTGCTGGGGCTGCTTCAGCCCATCGCGTCGGTGCTCGGCACCATCGCCAGCGTCATCGGCAAGATCGTGAGCTTCGGCGCGGGCGTCATCAACAGCATCGCCGGCCTGTTCGGCGGCGGTGGTGGTGGCGGGGCTTCCGGCTTCGCAACCGGCGGCTTCACGAGCGGCCCGTCCATCGCGGGCGAGGATCCGCGCTACCCGACCGAGGCCGTCATCAGCTTCAACCCTGCATATAGGGCGCAAAACCTGTCCTACTGGGCCCGCGCCGGCGAAATGCTCGGCGCCATGGACGAGGGCAGCTATGAGCCCATCAGCTCCGGCTCGGGCACGTCCGTGGTCTACGACCTGAGCGGCCTGTCCTTCAGCCCCACGATCAAGGTCGACGGCAACACCGACGAGGACGCCCTGATCCGAAAGCTGCGGGATCTGGAGCCGGAGTTCATCGACTTCATCCTCGAAGCACTCGCAAGAAGGGAGGGCGGCGCCTATGTCACAGCGGATAGTCGGCTATATTGATTACACCGCGCAGGGCGGCGACACCTTCGACAGCATCGCGCTGGCAGCCTATAACGAGGAGCGGATGGCGAGCACCATCATCGACGCCAACCGCGACCTCTGCGACGTGCTGATCTTCGAGGGCGGCGAGGCCGTGCGGATCCCAATCGTCGAGACTGTGGAGACGCCCGACACCCTGCCGCCGTGGAGGAGGTGAGCCTGCCCTGTGAAAGTCATCTACGAGGGGACGGACATCTACCCCGAAATCAGCGTCCACCGCTGCTACCACGATATGTACGCAGACAAGCAGAGCGACGAGCTGCTGCTCAAGCTCAACGACACCCGGGAGCTGTGGGACAGGTGGAGCCCCAAGAAGGGCGACACCATCGCCGTCGAGGACGGCGCCGCCAAGACGGGCAAGATGTTCGTCGAGAGCGTCGTCCCCGAGTCCGGCCTCATAACCCTGCGGGCCTACTCGGCCCCGCAATCCACCAAGGACAAGAGGAGCAAGTCGTGGGAAAAGGTCAAGTTCCTGCAACTGATCCAAGAGATCGCCGGCCGGCACGGCCTCACGGTCGAGACCTACGGCATCACCGACCAGACCTACGACTACGTCGAGCAGAACAACCTCCCCGACTTCGCTTTTCTTCAGGCACGCTGCACCCTCGAGGGCGCGGCTTTTTTAGTCTATGACGGCAAGCTGGTCGTCTACGACGAGGCATACATGGAGGGCCAGCAGCCCGTCGACACCATCGCCATCACGCCGGCCAACGACTTCGAGTACCGGGACGAGGGCGCCTACGCCTACGGCTCGGCCGAGGCCGTCAACGGCGGCCTGACCGGCACCTTCTCGGCGCCGGCCGGGGGCGACAAGGTGCTGCGCAAGATCCTCCCCTTCCGCATGACTGACCAAGCAGAGGCCGACCGCTTCGCCAAGGGCCTGCTCCGGGACGCCAACAAAGAGGCGACCGTCGCAACGCTCTGGACGGGGACGCTGCTGCGCGAGTACGCGGCGGGCTCCGTGGTGACGCTCTCCACCGAGGGCGTCGCCTCGTGGGACGGCACGGCCTTCGTGAGCCGGATCCGGCACGACTACGTCAAGACCCGGAGCAAGCTCTATCTGCGCAAGCCTCTGGAGGGATATTGACCATGCCAAACAGCAACACCCAAATGATCCAAAAGGGCAAGATCTCGAGCATCGAGGGCGAGCCCGACAGAAACGGCGACAAGACCACCGCCCGGGTGCTCCCGAGCACCGCCGACAGCCTCGTCACGAGGCCGCTGACGATCCCGTGGTATCTGCGCGGGGACATGGGAAACCTGAGCCCCGGCGTCGAAGTCGCCTACGCTATGTTCGAGGACGGCACCGGCCTGATCCTCTCCCGCATGGACGGGGAGTGGCCCGGCATCGTCCCCGGCGACATCACCATCAAGAAGGGCGCGCTCACCGTGCAGGACAAGGGCGTCAGCGTACCGTCGGCCGATGTCACGGCCAGCGGCATCAGCCTGAACAGCCACACCCACACCGCACCGCACGGAGAGACAACCGGCCCGCACTAAGAAAGGAGGCCGAGCATCATGTCCGTCATGGCATCGTGGAACGGCAAGACATGGGGCGTCTCCCCCGAGCGGATCGCCGCCCTGAATGGCGTCTCGGCCAGCGTGGAGCTGGACACCGAGAACAGCGACGACAAGGCGGGATCCCCGGCCACCAAGACCAAGGCGCTCAAGCTCCAGAGCATGAGCTTCGACTTCGATCTCGGCGTCGCCGTGGGCTGCGATGTCCGCGGCGAGTACGAGTCGTGGACGGCGCTGGTGGGCCAGTACGCCCCCTTCTACCTCGGCGGCACGCGCTTCGGCCCGGCCAACCTTCAGCTCACTGGCGTGAGCCTCGGCGACACGACGGTCGACAACTTCGGCCGGATCCTCAAGGGCAAGATCACCATCAACCTGACGGAGTTCGCCGAGGAGGCCAGCAGCAAGAAGGCGACCGCCGGCAGCTCCAACGGGGGCAGCTCGTCCCCGGCCGGAGTCTCCACCGGCGTCGGCCCGCGCCTGAGCGCCATCACCGTCGGCGCATCCAGCAGCGACAAAGCTGCAAAGAAACCCAACAACACCCAACTGACCTAAAGCGAGGTGATCCCATGAAAGCAAGCGGCAACGCAGCGCCCGAGACCTGCGTGCAAAACCTCCTAAAGACCATCCGCGGCGAGGTGCCATACGAGCGCATCAAGGGGATCGACCGCACCCTGATCGACAAGCCGAGCGGGACGGCTGCCAACGATCTGGCCGCCGACGTGGAGTTCGTCGTGGAAACCTACGAGCCCCGCGTGCGCCTAAGCTCGTCCGATCTGGTCGCGCTGGTCGCGCAGACCGGCGACTTCGAGCTGCGGGCCAGCATTGACAACACACTCTGAAGGAGGTGAACAGCATGAGCGACGAGACCAACACCTACGGCGACGACATCCACCTCACCACCACCGACGCGACGACCATCTACAACACCCTGATCGCTGCGCTCGAAAAGGGCGCCGGCGAGCCTCTGTACCCCGGCGACGAGCGCCGGATCTTCGGCGAGGGGCTCGTGGCCGTGTTCGTCGCCCTCTACAACAGCCTCGACGACACCGGGCGACAGACCCTTCTCCGCTATGCGCGGGGCGAGGTGCTGGACGCCATCGGCGAGCGGCTGGATGTCCACCGGCTGGAAGGATCCCCGGCAAAGACGACCATGCGCTTCTCCGTGAGCACGCCGCAGCCCAACAACATCATCATCCCGAAGTGGACGAAGGTGACGCCGGACAGCGACCACTACTTTGCCACCGACGAGATCGCCGTCCTTCAGGCCGGCGCCTACTCCGTGGAGATCCCGACCTCGGCCGTCAGCAACGGCACCGAGTACAACGGGTACGCCCCGGGCACCATCACCACCATCGTCGACCTGATCCCCTACATCGAGAGCGTCACCAACATCACGGCGACGGCCAGCGGCGACGACGGCGAGCCCTACACCGAGGAAGGCGACAACCGGCTGCGCGAGCGCATCCGACTGGCGCCGGCGTCCCGGTCTACGGCCGGGCCGGAACAGGCTTACATCTACTGGGCCATGACGGCCGACAGCTCCATCATCGACGCCCGGGCCGTCAGCGAGACGGAAACCATCAGCCGCACCCTCACGGTCTACGACGGCCACGCCTTCATCGGCGGCGGCCGGCTGCTGCCGGACACCCTGATCGTCAAGGAGCACGGGGAGAGCACGGCCGGCGTGGAGGACACCGACTACACTGTGGACTACACCGACGACCTGCTGACCATCGAGCTCAAGGGCGCCCTTGCGGACGCCACGAGCCTCGACATCACCACCACCCGCACCCTCGAGGGCTGTGTCAAGATCGTCCCCCTGCTGGAGGGCGGCGCCGTCCCCGACGAGAGCATCCTCGAGAAGGTGCTGGAGGCGTGCAACGCCTCGGACATCCGGCCGCTCACCGACGTGGTCACGGCCGTGGCGCCCGAGGTCATCACCTACGACATCGAGATCGTCTACTACACCACCCCCGAGACGGAGGCCGAGGTCGTCGCCAATGTGGAAGGCACCGGCGGCGCCATCGACCGCTACAACGAGTGGCAGGTGGGCGCGCTGGGCCGGGACATCAACCCCGACCAGCTCCGCAAGCGGATCCTCTGCCCGTCGTGGGGCGAAAACCTGACCGGCGCCTTCCGCGTGGACGTGACCAAGCCGGTCTACACACCCGTCAGCGACACGCAGGTCGCCAAGTTCAGCGGGCACCTGACTGTCAGCCATAAGACAGAGAGCGAGGTGGTCTAAATGCGACTCAGCGAAGTCGAGATGATCAAGCTCCTGCCCTCGTGGATGGCACAGGACGGCGCCGACCGCGGGCTGGCCGCCGGCTGCGACACCCTATCCCGGGACGCCTTCGCCCGTCTGAAGCTGCTGAGCAGGTGGGACAAGATCGACCAGCTCAGCGAGGCCGAGCTGGACGAGATGGCGTGGGAGCTGAACATCCAGTGGTATGACAGCACCGCGCCCATCGAGACCAAGCGGGCCGTCATCCGAAACAGCGACCGCGTCTATGCCAAGCTCGGCACCCCCTACGCCGTGGCGCAGATCATCGCCGACTACTTCGGCACCGGCGAGGTCAGGGAGTGGTATCAGTACGGCGGCAAGCCCTATCACTTCAAAGTGCTGAGCGACAACCCGGGGCTCGTCAACGAAAACCTCGACCTGTTCCTCTCGCTGCTGCGCACCGTGAAGCGGCGCAGCGCATGGCTCGACGCGATCCTGATCTGCCTGACCGGCGAGATGTTCCTTTATGCCGGGATGGCCGTGCGAGAGCACGGCGAGGAGCGGCACGTCATGGGGACGGACGAGATCCACCTCTACCACGGGGCCGTCGTCCACGACAACAACCGGGAGACCGTCACCATCGGCACCAGCGTCCTCGCTTCAGACTAAGGAAAGGAGAAAGACATGGCCGCATTTATCAACAACGACATCACCGCCGCGGGCCTTCTCGTTCTGGCGAAGGGCGTGGCGGGCCAGCAGATCAACTACACCAAGATCGTCCTCGGCGACGGCTACCTCGAGGAGGGCCAGACGCCCCGCTCCCTCACCGGCGTGGTCAGCCCGAAGGCGACCATCGACATCACCAAATGCGTCGTGAACGGCGACGGCACCGTCACCGTGGGCGGCGTGTTCACCAACGACCAGACCAACGACGGCTTTTACTACCGCGAGCTCGGCCTCTATGCAGACGATCCCGACGAGGACGTGGGCGAGGTGCTGTACTGTTACGGCAACTGCGGCGACCTCGCCGAGTGGATCCCGCCGACCGGCGGCGCCACCATCGTCGAGAAAACCATCGACATCGTCACCGCCATCGGCACGGCCACCAACGTGACCGCCTACATCCCCGCGGACGCCTACGCCACCAAGGAGGACTACGAAAACTACAAGGCCATCGCCCTCGCGGCGCAGGCCACGGCCAATCAGGCCATCCTCCTCGCGCAGCAGGCCGTCGGGATCGCAGAGCAGGCCGCGGCCGCCGTGGTCGACCTGAGCAACGTCGTCCAGCAGAACACCAGCAAGATCACGACTCTGTGGGACGCTGTGTTCGGCGACATCACGACCAACCCCTTCCAGATCACCTTTGCCAATCTGGACGGCATCATCCTCACCTCTGGCGTCTGGAACGCTACGCTTCAGCGCCTCGAGTGCTAAGCCATGGACGGCTACGGCTACACGCCGATCCCGCCCGCAGAGGTGTCCTGCATCATCGCGCACCTGTTTGTCGAGCTGGCGCCGCCCTGCTCATGCTGCAAGCGTGAGGACGGCGTGATCGTCATTCAGGGCACCGCCTACGACGGCACCGGCGCGAGGATCACCATCAAAGGGGAAGAGGTGAGGTACTACGGCAAGCAACGGACACTCGCGGCCATACGAGCGGGCCAATGTAGGCCGCCCGCCCTTCGGCCGTGAAAAACTCCCGGAGATGCAGGTCATCAGCGACGCCAAGGAGCTCGAGAAGCACACCTACATCAAGACGCGCAACCCGAACATCTTCCCCAAGAAGGAACGGCTCGGGCTGGCGCAACGGATGATGAACGAGGCCAGCGACCTCGTCGCCGACCTGATGGAAGCCAACGACCTGCTCCTGACCGACCCGCAGGAGCGGGAGCTGCGATACCGGGCGCAACGCTCGGCCCTGCGCAACTGCCGGAAGCTGATCCACCACATCGAGCTCGCCCACGAGATCCTCAGCGGGCTCGGCGACGACGCCTTTGCACACTGGTCGCGGATGGCGGCCGGCGTCAAAAACCAGACCGCCAAATGGTACAAATCCGATAAAGAAAGGGCCGCCAAGATGGACGCGCAGGCGCGTCATCAATAGGCAGCCCGTGGGGTACGCCTTGTTTTTTCGTGCCGGGTCGGCCAACAACGCCCGCAACGTCAATTCCGACGGCACGCTGAACAGGAACAACGCCTACAACGGCAACAACGGCCTGCGCCCCGCTTCGATGGATAGCCCGACTTATTAACCGGCCGGAGACGGCCGGCGAACACTGTGCACCATCATCCAAGGAAGGCGTATCCCTCCCGCACCCGGCGCCGTTTGACCGGCCCGGCCATGGGTAAACACAGGACTGCCGATGCTCCCGGCGGCGCACGCAAAGCGTGGCCGGAGCTGCCGACGGCAGGGATTTTTTCACATGGAGAACATCGTCAACAGCTTCAACTCGCTATACAAAGCATACCGCAAGACCCGCTGCGGGAAGCGGGACAACCCCACGGCCATGCGCTACCGCATGGAGGCCATCGAGCGCACGGCCGACCTCTCTGACCGCCTCCAGCGGCGCGAGTACACCTTCGGGCCCTACTATCCCTTCAAGGTGTACGAGCCCAAGGAGCGGCTCGTCCTTGCCATAGACTTCGAGGGCAAAGTCGTCCAGCACTCGCTCTGCGACAACGTCCTCGAGCCCGTATTCTCCCGGCGCTTTATCCGGGACAACTATGCGGGGCAGATCGGCAAAGGCACTCACGACGGCCTCGACCGTCTGGCCGGCGCCATGCGCCACTACTTTTTCAGCCGGAAGGCAGCAGACGAGGAGGCCCGGCGGGCCGCCGGCCTGCCATACCGGCCGATGGAGGAGTGGGACTACGCCGAGGGCTGGGTGCTGAAAGGTGACTTTTCCAAGTTCTTTTACACCCTGCTGCACGCCGTCTGCTTCGAGAAGGCCCGCAAGGCTCTGGCCTTCCTGTCTGACGAGGAGCTGATCGACTTCGTCGAGTGGCTGCTCTGGATCGTCATCGACAGCACGCCAGACCCCGGGATCCCCATCGGCAACCAGTCGAGCCAACTGCTCGCCCTGCTCTATCTGGACGACTTCGACCACTGGCTGCGGGATGACCTCGGCCTCGTCTATGGCCGTTACATGGATGACTTCTACATCATCAGCAGCGACAAGCTGCTGCTCCGGGAGATCCTCAAGCGGATCGAGGAGTACATCAAGCCGCTGGGCCTGCGCCTGAACGGCAAGACGCAGATCTTCCCGCTCAAGAACGGCATCGACTTCCTCGGCTTCCACACCTATCTCACGAGCACCGGCAAGGTGGTCAGAAAGGTGAGGGCCAAGAGCATCGACAACATGAAGCGGAAGATCCGCAAGTTCCGCGGCCTCGTGGACAGGGGCAAGATGACGCTCGAGAGCGTGAGCCAATCCTACGCAAGCTGGACGGGTCACATCTCGCACGGCAACACCTACCACCTGCGGCAGAACATGGACGCCTATTTCTTCGCATACTTCCCGGAGCTAAAACCTACCGAAAGGAGACAAGACTCATGCCTCAAACCCTCGGAAGCCTTGCCAACAAGGCAAAAATCAAGTTCGGCAGCCTCTACGGCGCGCCGATCATCTGGATCAAGGCCGACAAAAACCACGCCGGCTACCCCTCCAAAAGCGTCACCCTCGTGACCAACCAGATCATCAAGCTGCTGTGCTTCGACGCGATGGAGCCGGCCAACGGCAACAGCGACCGCCGAAACTACGGCAATAACCGCTACATCTACTCCAACCTGCGCCAGTGGCTCAACAGCGACAAGGGCGCGGGCCAGTGGTACACCGCGCAGCACTCGGCGGATCAGGCTCCCGACTCGTCCCACGTCTGGAGCGGCTACAACCCCTACAACACCATCGCCGGCTTCCTCAACGGCTTCACGGCCAACGAGCGGGCCGCCCTGCTCGCCACCACCATCACCGTCGGCAAGAGCTCCACGGACGGCGGCGGGACGGAGACCTGTGTGGACAAGGTTTTCCCCCTGTCCTGCACCGAGGTCAACCTCTCGGGCGACCATGTGTGCGGCAGCAAGCTGGCGATATTCAGCGACAACTCCAGCCGCATCGCTACCGTCTCGGCCTCGGCCGCTGCCAACTCCAACTACGATGTCGACGCCAATCAGGCGTGGCACTACTGGCTGCGGGACGCCTATGCCGGGTCGGCCCACGACGCCCGCTGCGTCGGTTCCGGCGGCGCGCTGTTCAGGTTCAGCGCCTACGACGGCAGCAACGGCCTGCGCCCCGCTTGTAATCTGTCCTCTGATCTCCTGGTCTCCGACACCACCGACTCGGACGGCTGCTACACAATCGTCTACAACCAGCCGCCCACGGCCCCCGGCACCATCACTGTCCCGAGCGAGGTCATCGGCGGTGAAAACCTGAGCATCTCGTGGGGACAGTCTACCGACCCCGACGGCAACCTCTCTGGCTACAAGCTGGAGCGCAAGGTGGACGGCGGGACATGGTCGCAGGTTTACAGCGGCAGCTCCCGGAGCTACACGGACTCCATCACCTACGGATGGACGAGCGTGCAGTACCGCGTCAAGGCATACGACACCGCCGGGGCCGAGAGCGCCTACACCACCAGCGCCGTGCGCACCGTCACCAACAACCGGCCGCCCGTCATCAGCGGCAGCGACACCGACCTCGGCAGCTTCACCACCACGCCGCCCTCCTATGAGTACACCGTCACCGACGCCGACGGCCATCAGGTCACGGTCGTGGAGAAGCTGGACACCACCACGCTGCGCACCTACACGGCCACCCTCGGCGACACCAACGAGCTCGAGATCACGGCCGACCAGTGGCTCAAACTGCTGAACGGCGACCACACCCTGACCATCACCGCCACCGACGCCAAGAACGAGAGCACCGTGCGCACCCTGTCCTTCGACAAGGCCATGCACTCGGTCGAGTTCGAGCAGACCGTGGCGATGGCGGCCGACGATATGCCGACCAAGGCCCTCGTCAACATTCAGGGCAGCTTCCCGACCGGCAGCACCCTTCAGGTCTGGATCTGCAACAACGGCAACGACGCCGATCCCACATGGGAGGACATCACCACCAAGGCCCTGACCAGTCAGAAGCACTTTTTCACCAACCAGACCAAGACCGCCGCGAGCTGGGGCGTGAAGATCAAGGTCAAGCTCCTGCGCGGCTCGGCCGAGGGCGACTGCTACATCCAGTCGGTCGGCGGCAACTTTGCATAAACCAACACCCCCAAGACCAGAAAGGAGGAGCAGCATGGTCTACTTCATGGAACACAGCATCAAGGCCATCCACGAAAAGGAACAGGCCGCCGCCGGCGGCACATCCGCTGAGGACAAGCAGCGCATCACCGACCTCGAAAACGAGCTCGAGGATCTGACCGGCGCCATTGAAAGGGGGCTGACCACATGAGCACCAAATACAGCGGCCTCGAGGCCGCCCTGCGCAGCGCTCGCATGACCTTCACCAGAGAGGCGAGCGCCGGCGACCTGTCCGGCACAGAGATCGTCGCCTGCGAGGATCTGCTGCCAGCGTGGACGAAGGCCGGCCCCAAGGGGGACGGCAGCCACGAGGCCGGCGAAGCCTGCACCCACAACGGCCAGAGCTGGCGCTGCTGCCAAGCACACAACACCAACAACAACCCGGACATCGAGCCGGGAAACAGCCCCGCACAGTGGGCCCCGTATCACACCACAGACCCGACCAAGGCAAAGGCGTTCATCCAGCCCACGGGTGCCCATGACGCCTACCAGAAGGGCGAGTGCTGCCTGTGGACTGATGGCAAGGTCTACCGCTCTATCATGGATGGGGCCAACGCATACAGCCCCGAGGCATACCCGCAGGGCTGGGAGGAAGTGACCGCCGCAGGCGAACCCGGCACGACCCCGGAGCCCGGCACAGAGCAGGAACCGGGACAAGAGCCTGAAACCGGCGGCGAGGAGACGGGCGAAACCGTCCCGTCCTTTATACAGCCTACCGGCTCGCATGACGCCTACCAGACCGGCGACCGCGTGATCTACAACGGACAGATCTATGAAAGCGCCATTGACAACAACGTCTGGTCGCCGGACACCTACCCGCAGGGCTGGAAACTCGTCGAGGTCGAGGACGGAGGTGCAGCATGATCGAGTTAGACATCGCGCAGCTCGTGGCCCTCATGGGGATCCCGTCGGCCATCACCGGCCTGTGCTTCTGGCTGATCCAGCGCCGGCTCACCAAGAGGGACGAGGAGTTCGATCGCCGGGACGCCGCCCGGGAGAGAAACGAGGTGCTTCTCGTGCGCAGCGTGGGGGCCGCCATCGCACTCGGCGAGGCTACGGCCACCGCCCTGAAGAACGGCCACGCCAACGGCGAGACTGAGGCGGCCCTCGAGTACGCCAAGCGCATCAAACACGAGCAGAAGGACTTCTTCACCGAACAGGGCATCCACGCGATCTACTGAGGGAGGTGACACCCATGGGAAGATACCGGCGCAAGCGGGAAGCCAAGGCCCGACGCAGGCCGTGGGAGTTCTCGAAGAAGCTGGCGGCGTGGGCCGTCCTCGTAGCAACTGCCGCGGCCGTGGCGTCCTATGTGCTGGCCTTCCGCGATCAGCAGACCGCCAGCGATGTCACGACCACCATCTTCACGGCCTGCATCGGCTACCTCGTGAGCTATGCGGCCAAGTCGGCCACCGAGAAGATCAGCCGCAACCGGCACGGCCTCGACGCTGATGGCAACCCCATCATCGGGGCCGGCGTCGGAGAGTACACCACCACAACCACATCAGACAAGGAGGCAAAAGGATGAACATGATCGACATCACCCCCGTCATTAACGCCGTCATCGCGCTGCTCGCCGCAGGCGTCAGCGTGTTCCTGATCCCGTGGATCAAGAGCAAGACCACCGACGCGCAGCGCAAGGAGCTGCTCGAGTGGGTGAAGATCGGCGTCGCCGCTGCCGAGCAGCTTTACAAGGGGCAGGGCCGCGGCGAGGAAAAGAAGAAGTACGTCCTCGAGTTCCTCGCGTCCATGGGCTTCACCGTGGACGAGGAGGCCATCAACGCGGCCATCGAGGCGGCAGTCAACCAGCTCAACGGCGGCAACCTGCCGCTCGAATAACCAGCAAAGGGCGGGCCAACACGGCCCGCCCTTCATTTTGCAAAGGAGGCACAAAGACATGAGTGAGAACAAAAAGCCCGCGCTGAATATGCGCTACTACAACGGAGAGATCGACGACGACCTTCCCTACACCGGCGTGCTCAACTACGACGAGGAGACCGGCCTGATCTACGACGAGGACGGCGATGTCGTGGATGAAAAGACCCTTGACGCCATGCTCGACGGTGACGGAAAGGGGGACGACGAAGATGAGTAACAGCTCGCTGATCTCCTACACCAAGCTCAGCCCCAACCACTCGGGCAAGCGCACCAAGAAGATCGACACCGTCACGATCCATTGTATGGCCGGCCAGCTCTCCGTCGAGAGCTGTGGCGCTCTGTTCGCCAAGAGCAGCCGGCAGGCGTCCAGCAACTACGGCATCGGCCCCGACGGCCGCATCGCTCTCTATGTGGACGAGGGCAACCGCTCGTGGTGCACGTCGTCTAACGCCAACGACCAGCGCGCCGTCACCATCGAGGTCGCCAGCGACGCGACGCACCCCTACGCCGTCAGAGATAAGGCATACGACGCGCTGCTGGATCTCGTGACCGACATCTGCAAGCGCAACGGCATTAAGAAGCTCGCCTGGTCTACCAACAAAAACACCCGCGTCAACCACCTGAACGGCTGCAACATGACCGTGCACCGGGACTACGCGGCGAAAGCCTGCCCGGGCGACTACCTCTACAACCTGCAAGACGAGATCGCGGCCGAGGTCAACCGCCGTCTCGGCACATCCGGCAGCACCACGCCCTCCACCGGGGGCAGCACCGGCACCGCCGCGGCCGACATCAAGGTCGGCGACGTGGTGGAGTTCACCGGCTCCAAGCACTACGTCAGCGCCACGGCCACGAGCGCGTCGAGCTGCAAGCCCGGCAAGGCAAAGGTCACGGCCATCGCCAAGGGCAAGGCGCACCCCTACCACCTGATCGCCGTCTCCGGAGGCGGCTCCACCGTGTACGGGTGGACGGACGCGGCCGACATCAAGACCGACGCGGCCACAACGGCCGCCTCGTACCTCGTGAAGGTGACGACCGACGTGCTGAACATCCGCAAGGGCCCCGGCACCAACTACGGCACCAACGGGGCTATCCGCGACAAGGGCACCTACACCATCGTCGCCGAGAGCGACGGGCCCGGGGCCTCCAAGTGGGGCAAGCTCAAGAGCGGGGCCGGCTGGATCTCGCTGGACTACGCCAAGAAGGTCTAATTGTGCAACTTGCCACCGGCGCGGCGCGGATCGGCGCCGGCCGGAAGCTCTGAAACCGTCAGAACGCACAAAAAGAGCCCGCCCGGGATCACTCCCGAGCGGGCTCTTTCTGTTTATGCACTCATTCCTCTGTGGCGTCGTCCTCTGCTGGATCCTCGCCGCCATCGCTCTGCGCCGCCTCAGCAGCGGCCAGCTCGGCCTCAGTCGGGTGGAAGCGGACAACATAGCCGTTGACATCATAGAAGCCGCCGAGGGCGACCGTGAAGATGTCCACGATCCAACCGATCCCGAAGAAGCCAGCTGTCAGCATCCAGATGACCCCGGTGCCAATCTTCCCCACATAGTAGCGGTGCACACCGAGCACCCCGAGGAAAATGCACAACGGCAGGACGACCGCTTTGCTTTTCGGTGAGGTGGGGCGCTGTGCTGCCGGCACGCTGGCCGGCCGGCCGCCACTGGTCGTGTACGACAGGCCCGTGCCGGGCACTCCGACGGTCGTGTGGCTTTTCCCGGTCGTGCTGACTGTGTGCTTCAGGCCCTTCGGGCCGAAGGTGACGCTCGCGCTCTTTTTATTCAAGTTCACACGGACGCCGGGAGCGATCTTAATACTGCGCCGGAAACGTAAACCCATTGAAAAAACCTCCTTTTCGTCTGTCCTATTGCGTTTTTTAGTATTTAGTCATCTTTGGGATAATATTATCACGGGCGGCGTGTTATTGTCAACTTGCACTACCCATCTTTGGCATAAGTGGCAGAAAAGGAGGCGGCGCGTATTTGAAAATATACAGGCCAGAAGGCCGGTGCAATATCTCAGGCGAGCGCGTCCGCGCAGCCAGAGAGCGGGCCGGCATCTCGCAGGAGCGCCTCGCGTACAAGATCCAGATCGCGGGGCTCGACATCACGCAGAAGGCCATCAGCAGGATCGAGACCGGCGACCGCATTGTCGCCGACTATGAGCTCGAGTACCTCGCCGACGCCATCGGCGTGACCATCTACTACCTGCTCGGAAAAGAATGAAAGCAGCGCAGCCAGAGCGGCCGCGCTGCTTTTCTCTTGTCTCCCCTCTTGACTTTATACAACAAATGTTGTATAGTAAAGACACGCGAAACAAAAGGGGAGGCGCTCAACATGGAAACGATCACCACCGGGAAACGCCTGAAGGCGCTGCGAGAGGATCGCGGCCTGTCTCAGTCGCAGCTCGCCAAGAAGGCCGACATCAACAGCCGAGTGCTCCAGACCTACGAGCAAGACGACCGAGACATCGCGGGGGCGAAGCTGAAAACGCTCCTCAAGGTCTGCGTCGCTCTGGAGTGCCGGCTCGAGGACATCGTCACAGACGACGAGACGCTGGCACTGATCGCGGCATACAACAGGCGATGACAACGAAGGGCGGCCAGCCGGCCGCCCTTTTTTCTATTTCACGGAGGGATCACCATGGGGAAACACTTCAGCCACCTGACACCAACGCAGCGCACGCAGATCGACGCCTTCAGGCGCGCCGGCATGAAGGTCGTGGACATCGCCAAGGAGGTCGGCGTCCATTACACCACCATCTACCGGGAGCTCAAGCGGTGCACCTATGAACACCTGAACAGCGACTACACGACCGAGATCCGATACAACCCCGACGGGGCGCAGGCTCGGTATGAGGCCAACCTGCGGGCGAAGGGCCCGGAGCTGAAGATCGGCAACGACTACGAGCTCGCCGACTACCTGATCGGCAAGATCCGGGACGAGAAGTACAGCACCGAGGCAGCCATCGGAGAGGCCGAGGTCATGGGCTGGCCCTTCCGGGTGCACATCTGCGCAAGCACGGCCTACAACTACATCAGGGGCGAGATCTTCGGCGACGATCTCACTGTGGAAATGTTACCGCAGCACGGGAAGCGCCGCAGGAAGCCGGAGCGGCCAGAGGGCGCCATCCCGAGAAAGCCGGCAGGAAAGAGCATTGAAAAGCGGCCGGAGATCGTGAACACGCGCACGACCTTCGGCCACTGGGAAATGGACAGTCTCGAGAGCGGCAAGGGCTACAAGCGGACGTGGCTCATGCTGACCGAGCGAAAGACCCGCCGGGAGATCATCGTCTCCATGAAGGACAAGACGAGCGAGAGCGTCGTCCGGGCCCTCAACGGCATCGAGCGGAAACTGGGCGCTCTATTCCCGCAGATCTTCCTCTCCATCACCTGCGACAACGGCACCGAGTTCTCGGACACTGAAGGCATCGAAAACAAGCGCCGAGGGAAAGGAAAACGCACCACCGTCTACTACTGCCACCCATACACGCCGAGCGAGCGCGGCACCAACGAAAACCAAAACGGCCTGATCCGGCGACTCGTCCCGAAGGGGACAGACCTCGGCACCCTCTCGCCCCAAGAGGTGAAGGCCGCCGAGGCATGGCTCAACAGCTACCCCCGCAAAATGTTCGGTTTTCTGTGCTCCGAGCAGCTTTTCCGGGAGGAGCTGGCCCTCATTCTGGCCCGCTGAAAAATTTTTTAGACTTTTTTAGCATTTACTCTTGACAAACGGC
>ERZ780137.549-NODE-549-length-30843-cov-4.483955_pt1 | contig 30843 bp, 30 predicted proteins | sample MGYA00511020_ERZ780137 | MGnify/ENA primary metagenome ERZ780137 (study PRJEB29588, sample SAMEA2157917) | human gut metagenome | biome: human gut; feature: human-associated habitat; material: faeces | place: Denmark | collected 2008/2010 ... | reverse complement strand
CTTATTATGGCTTGGCTTATGAGTACGAGTTTAACGGCGACGCTGATATGACGGCACAGGGTCTTAAAGCGCCCACACAAAGCTTGCAGGGCAGCAGTGTAATGGCAGAAATTGGCTTTAACTACCAGCCCACGCCCACCAGCCCGTGGAGCTTTGACCTGAACATGCGCGGCTACACCGGCGAGCGCCAGGGCGGCAGCTTTAACGTACAGGCAACGTACACTTTCTAAACAATTTATAGCGCGGAAAACCTCCCGAAACTCCGCTAAAGCAAACTAATCAACGGCACCGCATTAATGGTGCCGTTGTTTTTTCGTATAAAAAATAAACGCTCTAAGCGCTTTACTGCGCTTAGAGCTATTTTTTACTCTCATTAAACTGTCTTGCTGCCAATCATATTCAGCCCATATTCTTCAAAAAGGCAATTTATCTCAGCAGTCATCTTAATGGTTGCGTTTCTACCAATATCTATTTTCTTTCCGTTATTTATCTGCACAGAATTTACTGCGTAGTGAATGTGCAGATTATCTGTATTGCCATGCACTGCGTAAGCTATCTGGCAGCCTGTATTATCATATATTATATCAGCAGTCCTGTCTGCGAAAGTACATATTTCTTCATCAGTCAGTTTATCTTCTTCTCCGGCCTCCAGTGATACTACTATATGCTTGACCTGCGTGCCTCCTGTTTTATCGTAGGCACGTTTACAAAGCTCCATGTCCCGTATTGCGTGTTCCGGGTCTAACCCAATACCATTGTAATACAGCACTTTACCGTCATGCCTCACATTGTTATTTATGTATTTCAGCAGGTTTTTAAGATTGTTATTTTGTATAAGTGTCATTACTGCCATATCTTATCACTCCAGTGCTTTCATAATCTTATTTTTAATATGGTTAATCATATTCCGGCAGCTTTGTGCTTCTTCCTGAAGCCCTGCATTATCACTGCTGCTCTGGTGTAAGCGGTTTATTTCATTATCACATTCTGCAATTACAGGTATCAGTTTTTGTATAAGGCTAAGCTCTTTAATTTCAGCTCCCATTACAGCCTTCCTGATAAACTCTGATTTGCTTATTCCTGCTGCTATAGCTTTGCCTTCCAGCTTTTCGTATTCTGTTTTACTGAATCGTACCGTAACCAGCTTTTCATTTTTCTGATTGTTATGGTTTCTGCACTTCGATGTATCTTTGTTGTCACTAATTTTAGTATATAAATTTTTTAATTTTTCCATTACTATTTGCCTCCTGGATTATGAAGTTTGTAATACATTTCCGTATCTTGTTATAAAAGGCCTTTGGCCTTTTAACTTTTCATCTCTCATACAGTCATTGGATTCATGCTTGCCTTACGCATTCATTCTATGCTTCCTTTATACGCTTTTCTCTTTGCTCCTTTAATAATAAGTAGAATATATATAATAGCCTTTACCCATTACTTCTATGTTATGTTCTTTTATTTTTTAACAACGGTTAAACTTGATAAAGTTCGTTTAATCTTTTTGGGTATTAACATCATTGTAATTAACCTTAAGGAGGTAATTACAATGACTAAACTTCTTTATACCGTTAACGAGGCAGCTTGTATTCTTAATTGCAGTTCTGCCAAAATCTATAAACTAATTAAAACCGGTAAAATCTCATACGGGATATACGGTAGGATTTATCTTCTGCATATCGATGACATCAAAACTTATGCAAGGTCTGTTGTTAACCAACGTAATTGATACAGGCACCTTTCAGATTAATCTGCGTTAGCCAGTTTTACTGTATGTTATAGCTGTTTTAAATTTAATCTCTTAATACACCCATAACATGGTAATAATAAATATAATAAAACCTTGAAAGGTGTGGTTTAACGATGTTTGACGAATACAATGACATGCTAAGCGTAGATGACCTTATGGAGATACTTGGCGTTGGCAAAAACGCTGCCTATGATTTATTACGCAATGGTGAACTTAAATGCTTCCGTTTAAAAGGCCGCTGGAAGATTCCCAAAGAATCAGTAATAGAATATGTACGTTCAAAAGCATTTTTAAAATAAGTAAAGGCAGCATTTCAATGTGCTGCCCTTACTTATTTGTCGTACACCATTTTTGTTATTGCCTTCGATTTGTAATGGTGTTATAATTATAACGAACTTATGTTTGTATTAAATTTGCATTTGAGGTCTTATTATGCGCTCCATTCTTCATGTCGATATGAATAACTTTTATGCTTCGGTCGAGTGCCTGTACCGTCCTGAAATCCGGCATCTGCCCGTTGCCGTTGCAGGCGCCCCGCTTAACAGGCACGGCATTATCCTTGCTAAAAATATGATAGCCAAACGGTTAGGGGTTAAAACCGGCGAGGCAATATGGGAAGCCAAACAAAAAGCGCCAAAGCTTGTTACCGTGCCGCCTGACTTTGCTAAATACCTAAAATTCTCCCGCCTTGCCAGAGGTATACTTTATGATTATACAGACCAGATTGAAGCGTTCGGGTTGGATGAAAATTGGGCGGACGTTACGGGTTCATTATCCCTATTCGGTAGTGCGCATAATATCGCAGAGTTAATCCGTCAACGTGTAAAGGATGAACTTGGTATTACCGTAAGTATCGGCGTTTCTTTTAATAAGATTTTTGCTAAATTAGGCTCGGACTACAATAAGCCTGACGCTATTACGGATATTACGCCGGAGAATTTCATGTCATTAGTGTGGCCACTTCCAGCTTCAGACTTATTGTATGTAGGCAAGGCAACAAGCCGTAAGTTAACAAGTATCGGTATTACAACTATTGGCGGCATTGCTAAATGCCCTAAAGATGTTTTATGCCGTAAACTCGGCAAATGGGGTGAGGTACTTTGGCTTTTTGCAAACGGTTTAGATTCTGCTCCCGTACGTTTACTTGGGCAGGAAGCCGCTGTAAAATCAGTTGGTAATGGAATTACCTGCCCAAGGGATTTAACCAATAATGAAGATGTACAGCTTGTTTTTACAGTACTTGCTGAATCAGTAGCGGCAAGACTAAGGGATTATAATTTAAAATGCACTGGCGTTGAAATACAGATAAGGGACAAGAACCTGTATTACATGACCCGGCAGCAAAAAATAAGCCGGCCTACTTTTTTAAGCAGCGATATTATAGCAGCAGCTATGCAGCTTTTCAGGGATAATTACCGCTGGTTTTATCCGGTGAGAGCCGTTGCACTGAGGGGCATTAATTTAGTAACGGCAGATACGTTGATTGAACTTTCCATATTTGAAGATGAGAGCAGAAATTTAGCTGCTGAAAATTTAGCCCGTACAATAGACGACCTGCGCAAACGCTTTGGGCATGATTCCATACTGCGTGCGTCAAGCCTGTTAGACCGGAATCTGACTGGCTTTAACCCCAAAGAAGACCATACCATACACCCGGTATCATATTTTAGATAAGAAGGTGCTGAAAATGCCACGAATAGAACTGGATATAATTGTTGAACACCGTAAGGACGGGCTTGCCTTACCTAAAACCATAATTTGGGATGACGGGCGCCGCTTTGATATCGACCGTGTTTTGGATATTAGAAAAGCCGCCGCAACCAAGTGCGGCGGCATGGGCATCCGTTACATCTGCCGTATTAGAGGACGGGAATATAGAATTTTTGACGAAGATGGCAAGTGGTTTATAGAGAAGTAAAAAATAAAAACACCTGATACTTATTATAATATCAGGTGTTTAAAACTTTTCACAAATTTTTTACATAATCCAAAAAATTGTGGGATGTCGTGGTAGCGCTAACGGGAATCGAACCCGTGATTTCGCCTTGAGAGGGCGACGTCTTAGCCTCTTGACCATAGCGCCGTAAAAAAATGGCTCCGGGACTAGGACTCGAACCCAGACAAAATGATCCAGAGTCATTTGTGCTACCATTACACTATCCCGGAGTTACCTTGTGCTCAGCTCTCCTGAACACAAGAGTTATTATAATACAGCTTTATCAAAAATGCAAGCCTTTTTTATAAAATTTTTTAATTTTTTTCAGCAAAAAATCCCCGCACTTTCATGCAGGGATTTTATACTTGCCTTATGCGGTTTTTATCAATAACCAAGGCTTTCGCCGACAAGAATTACTTTAATGCGCGGCGCAGGAGCGTTCATGGTGCTGCCTTTGCGGGTGGTTAAAATAAAGTTGCAGATGCTGTCGGGCGCGGTGCAGTTAAAGCAGTGCCCGTTATTTTTGCACGGCGGGTTAAAATTGGCAAAGCGCTGTACATTAACCGGCGCTGCCAGGTTGCGTGCGCGTGCCACGGCGTCCTCATAGCTTTTTACAACTTTGTTGATGCCGGCAATAACAACTACGCTTTTAGGGCCGAATACCATTGCCGCCACGCGGTTGCCGGTGCCGTCGATATTTACCATCACGCCGTCCTCACTCATGGCGTTGGTGCTCATAAAATAAGTATCGCAGGTAAGCCCCTTGCGCAGAAGCTCCATACGTTCTTCCGGGCTTTTTGCGGTATCGCGGTCAATAATGTTGTAGCCCTGCGTGCGCAGAGTTTCCAAAAGGCCCATTTCTTCCAAAGTCATACTGCCGCCCCAGGATACGCACTGCTCTTTGTCAATCAGGCTTAAAGCCTTGGCCAGTGCTTCTTCCTTCGTTGCACAATAGCAGGCATCAAAAGCACGGCGCTGCAAATTTTTTACAACGCGCTGTGCCAGTACTTCATTGCGAAGTTCAAACGGTGTTTTAGCCATAGTTACCCCTCCTCTGTAACTAACTGCCTTTAATCTACGCGTTCACCAATGTAAACTTCATCGGTGCCGTCAATCTCGTTAAGCACAACTTCAATAGTTTCTTTCTGCGAAGTAGGCACGTTTTTGCCAACATAATCCGCACGGATGGGCAGCTCTTTATGGCCGCGGTCTACCAGCACGGCAAGCTGAATTGTTTTAGGCCTGCCCATGTCGATAACGGCGTCAAGGGCAGCGCGGATTGTACGGCCGGTATATAAAACATCATCTACCAACACAACGTGCTTTCCGCTCAAATCAAAGTTAATATCGGTGCCATGCACCACAGGGTTGTAACCAAGCGTGGAAAGGTCGTCACGGTACAGGGTAATGTCAAGCATGCCTACCGTCATTTCGCAGTTTTCAATAGCGTTAATTTCGGCGGCAATGCGCTGCGCCAAAGGTACGCCGCGTGTGCGGATGCCGACTATAACAACGTCCTCAACGCCTTTGTTTTTCTCGATAATTTCGTGCGCAATGCGGACGAGCGCCCTTCTGATGGCCTCGCTGTCCATAATAACGTTTTTCTTAACAATATTGCTCATTGTTTTCACCCCAAATTTAAAATTGACCGTTATGTAAACGGGTAATTATTTTATGCATATCCTCAGGCAGCGGCGCTTCAAACTTCATACGTTCGCCGGTGCGCGGGTGCGTAAATTCCAGCGTGTGCGAATGCAGCGCCTGCCCTTTTATGCCGAACGGCGTTTTCATGGGCGAATACTTGGGGTCGCCCACAAGCGGATAGCCCAGATATTCCATGTGCACGCGGATTTGATGCGTGCGCCCCGTGCGCAGCTTGCAGCGCACAAGCGTATATTTGCCGAAGCGCTCCAGCACTTCGTAATCGGTAATGGCGTCACGCCCGCCCTCTTTAACCACAGTCATTTTTTTGCGGTCGGTTTTATCGCGGGCAATCTGCGTTTCTATCGTGCCGCTGTCGGTTTTAATATTGCCGCGCACCACGGCAATGTAAGTGCGCACAGCGGTTTTGCTCTGTATCTGCTGCGAAAGCGAAATATGCGCCGCGTCATTTTTGGCAACAACCATAATGCCGCTGGTATCCTTATCCAAACGGTGTACAATGCCCGGGCGGATGGCGCTGTTAATGCCCGAAAGGTTGCTGCAATGGTACAGCAGTGCGTTTACCAGCGTGCCGGTATAGTTGCCCGGCGCAGGATGCACCACCATGCCGCGCGCTTTGTTAAGCACTACCACATCGTCATCTTCATAAATTATATCCAGCGGAATGTTTTCCGGTACGGCTTCAATCGGCTCCGGTTCAGGAATATCCACCACAAACATTTCACCGGCACGTACTTTGTAATTGGCTTTTATAATTTTTTCGCCGCGTTTTACGCGCCCATCCTCCAAAAGCTTCTGCATATTGCTGCGCGAAACGCCAAGTTTTGCCGCCAGAAACACGTCAGCCCTTGTACCGGCGTCCTCCGCTTCTGCCGTTACGGTTTCTATTCCCGCTTCAATTCCGTCTTCAGTAAATTCCATATTATCAGTCCAACTCCAATACAAATTGCAATATCTGCTATGTTAAACACCGGCCAGATGCGGAAATCAAAAAAATCAATTACCAGCCCCTGCCGCGCCCTGTCAATTAAATTGCCTATTGCCCCGCCCAAAAACAGGCCGCAGCCGGCTTTAACTTCCCACGGTGACGCTAAAATTTCCCTGCGCGCCCAAATAATGATGCCGATTACAACTACGGCAATGGCAATGAAAAACAGGCGGTTATGGGCGAACATTCCAAATGCCGCACCGGGGTTTAAAATATACGTTAAATGAAAAACTTCTTCAATAATGGGAATGCTTTCTCCCAGCGCCATGTTTTCCACTACAATGTATTTGGAAAACTGGTCTAAAATAACTACCGCAATCGGCAGCACAAAAAGCCACATAGTTTCACCTTTACTGTTTATTTATACATAAAGCTATATGCTTATTATAAACTACTCTTTAATTATTTTCAATCAGCCATAAATTACAAAAGCCCGCTGTCATAGCGGCAGCGGGCAGTATGCTTAAAATCAGAATATAATTTTGTTTGCGATAACGAGGCGCTGAATCTGGTTGGTGCCTTCGTAAATCTGCATAATTTTTGCGTCGCGCATCATTTTTTCTACCGGATATTCACGGCTGTAACCGTAACCGCCCATAATCTGTACGGCGTTGGTGGTTACTTCATAGCAGTATCGGCTGCATAGCATTTTGCCATAGCAGCTTCCTTGCTGAATTCCATGCCCTGGTCACGCATCCAGCAGGCTTTGTAAACCAGCATGCGGGCAGCTTCAATGCGCATTGCCATATCGGCAATCATGTTCTGAATCATCTGGAAGGAAGCAATCGGCTGGCCGAACTGTTTGCGTTCTTTGGCATATTTAACTGCGCAGTCAAGTGCAGCCTGTGCCAAACCTACGGAAACAGCACCAACAAACGGGCGTGCATTGTCAAGAGTGTTCATGGCAATGCGGAAGCCTTCGCCTTCGCGGCCTACGCGGTTAGCTTCGGGAATTACAACATCCTGCAGAATCAGTTCGCAGGTATTGGACGGGCGGATGCCCATTTTGTCTTCTTTTTTGCCAACGGAAAAGCCCGGAGTGCCTTTCGGTACGATAAACGCGGTTAAGCCGCGGATACCGCCGGTTTTGCGGGTATTGGCAAATACCAGGTAAGTATCGGCAATGCCGCCGTTGGTAATAAATGCTTTGGCGCCGTTAAGGGTGTAGGTGCCTGCTTCTTTGTCTTTAACTGCGGAAGTGGAAACCGCACCTGCATCAGAGCCTGCGCCCGGTTCGGTAAGAGCAAAAGCTGCAAGTTTGCCTTCGTTCAAAAGGTCGCAGTGAGCTTTTTTCTGTTCTTCGGTGCCTGCAAGCAGAATCGGATAGGACGCAAGAGAATTTGCAGCGATAGAAGTAGCAACTCCTGCGCAGCCTTTGCCGAGTTCTTCGTAAATAACGGCAACAGTAACGCTGTCAAGGCCCATTCCGCCATATTCTTCAGGAACAACTACGTTCAAAAGCCCCATATCGGCAGCTTTTTCCATCAGTCCTTCTCTGGCATGGTTTTCTCTGTCCATTTCAGCAGCGTAAGGGGTAATTTCTTTGGCAACAAATTCCCTTACCATTTCCTGCAGTTCAAGTTGTTCTTCGGTTAATGCAAATTCCATTTTGTCCTCCTTATGTTAAAAGCTGTAGCTTTTTTTGACATTACACTTTCAGTATTGTACCACAAAATCGGCTTTTGCTCAACAACTTTTAACAAAGTTATCTAAATTTTTGCTGAATTTTAAATTAATGATGGAACAGCCTGAGACCGGTAAACGCCATGGCAATGCCGTATTTATCGCAGGTTTCAATAACATTGTCGTCACGGATGCTGCCGCCTGCCTGAGCGATATATTCAACGCCGCTGCGCTGGGCGCGTTCAATATTGTCGCCGAACGGGAAGAATGCGTCGCTGCCGAGCGATACGCCTTTAAGCTGCGCAATCCAGGCTTTTTTCTCCTCGCGGGTTAAAGGCTCCGGCTTTTCGGTAAAGAAGTTTTCCCATACGCCGTCTGCCAGTACATCCTCGTAATCGTCGGAAATATACACGTCAATGGTGTTGTCGCGGTCCGGGCGGCGGATGTTTTCTTTAAACGGCAGTGCCAGAACTTTCGGGTTCTGGCGCAGCCACCAGATATCGGCTTTGTTGCCTGCAAGGCGCGTGCAGTGTACGCGGGACTGCTGGCCTGCGCCGATGCCGATTGCCTGGCCGTCTTTAACGTAGCATACGGAATTAGACTGCGTGTATTTTAAGGTAATAAGCGCAATTAAAAGGTCGCGCTGAGCGTTTTCGGGAATTTCCTTGTTTTTGGTCGGGCGGTTTTCAAGCAATTCTGCCGTAATTTTGGCTTCGTTGCGGTCCTGCTCGAAAGTAATGCCAAACACTTCTTTGGTTTCGGTCAGTGCCGGTTTGTAATCGGGGTCAATTTTAATAATGTTGTAAGTGCCTTTGCGTTTGGTTTTTAATACTTCCAGTGCTTCGTCGGTGTAGCCGGGAGCGATAACACCGTCGGAAACCTCGCGCGCCAGCATTTTGGCGGTCTGCACATCGCAAACATCACTGAGTGCTACAAAATCGCCGTAGCTCGACATTCTGTCCGCACCGCGCGCACGGGCATAAGCGTTTGCGAGCGGGCTGAGTTCAAGGTCGTCAACATAATAAATCTTTTTCAGGGTATCGCTTAAAGGCAGGCCAACTGCCGCGCCTGCGGGGCTTACATGTTTAAAAGAAGCCGCTGCTGGAAGCCCTGTTGCCTCTTTCAGCTCTTTTACAAGCTGCCAGCTGTTGAATGCGTCCAAAAAGTTAATATATCCGGGGCGGCCGTTTAACACTTCAATAGGAAGTTCGCCGTCTTTCATAAAAATACGTGCCTTTTTCTGGTTAGGGTTGCAGCCATACTTTAATTGCAGTTCCTTCACGTTAATTCCTCCCTGTAAATTAAAAATGCCGGCACTTCCGGACTATGTTTGCCCAGACGGTCGGCTTCAATCCGGCCATACTCCATGTGGTTAACCCACTTCCGTCAGTTATATGGCCTTTATATTTAAATTATATAGTTGCGGTTGTTTTTTGTCAAATTATAGCTGTTATAAATTGTAAACATCACGGCGATGCCCAAGCGACAACGCCAGTATAATTAAAGCATCATCTTCTATACAGCACAACAAACGGTAATCGCCAATCCTATACCGCCACTGGCCACTGCGGTTAGCAGTTAATCCCTTGCCATGCTGACGTGGATTTTCGCACCCAACAAGATTCTTTTCAATCCATGCTTTTATCATACGCTGTGTATAACGGTCAAGCTTTTTAAATTCGCGTTCAAACTTCGGCGTTGTTTCTATACTATAACTCATATATCCAATTCCTTCCAAAGTTCAGAAATTGGTCTGCTTTTTTTACCGCTTTTTACATATTCTTCATAAGCTTCATTTGCTGCGGTAATATCATATTCATCTTCAATACGTTCAAAAAGCGCCTTTTTAAAGGCTTCTCCTAAAGATAAGGAGTGCAATTTTGCATAGCTTTCTGCAAGGATTTTTTCTTCCGGCGTCAATCTGATAGAAAAGCTCATAACAACAACCCCTTTCTGTAGTACATTGTACTACAGAAGATTAAGACTGTCAATAAAGTTTATATAAAAAACAGCGGCATGGGCAAAACTGCAACATCATAAAAACAGGCAGCCACAAAATCAGTGACACTTGCGGCATTTGCCGAGGATGTCTGAGCGCAGCGAGTTCCGCAGGCGCTGCAAGTGTCAGCCTTGTTAATTAAACTGCCGTATAGTTTTTATGGGCGCAGATTTGTCTATGCCGCTGTTAAACAAACATACAAACCCGTTCATTCTGTGGTACAATATAAAAAACGAGCATAAGGAAGTGTTATAAATGGAATGTTATGTTTGCCCGCACCGCTGCGGTGTTGACCGCCCTGCCGATATGCACGCGGAAGGAATTTTCGGCTCGTGCCACTGCGGCATTAAGCCCATTGTTGCCCGCGCCGCCCTGCACTTTTGGGAAGAACCATGCATCAGCGGCAAAAAAGGCAGCGGCACCGTGTTTTTCAGCGGCTGCAACCTGCACTGCGTATTTTGCCAGAACTACGAAATCAGCAGCATGAACAAAGGCAAAGAAATCACCGTGGAACGCCTGCGCGAAATTTATTTTGAACTTATCGACCAGGGCGCAAACAACATTAACCTTGTTACGCCCACTCATTTTACCCACGCCGTGCTGGAAAGCCTTAAAGAACCGCTGCCCGTACCGGTTGTGTACAACACCAGCGGCTTTGAAACGCTGGACACCCTGCGCAAATTAAAAGGCAAAGTGCAAATCTGGCTGCCCGATTTAAAATACAGCGACGACCTTGCCGCCATTAAATACAGCAACGCGCCCAGCTACTTCCGCATTGCCACGGACGCCATTAAAGAAATGTACAAGCAGGTTGGTCCCTACAAGCTGAACGCTGACGGCATTATGCAGAGCGGCGTCATCATCCGCCATTTGTTAATGCCCGGCATGGTTGAAAACACCAAAGGCGTTATCGACTGGGTTGCCAAAACCTTTAAGCCCGGCGAAGTAATGTTCAGCTTAATGCACCAGTACATTCCCTGCGGGCGCGCCGCCGATTACCCCGAAATTAACCGCCGCGTAACGGAAGAAGAATATAAGGAAGTTGAGCAGTACCTGTTCGACAGCGGCATTGAGGACGGCTTTGTGCAGGAGGATGCTTCTGCCTGCGAGGATTTCATTCCCAAATTTGACGGCACCGGCGTGTAAAATTTATTAGTATTCTTTATAAATATACTAAATCCCTGAAATTCCAACGAACTTCAGGGATTTTTGCTTTTTACGCTGTTATTTTTTATCTTCGGCCTGCTGCCTGCGTTTTTCTTCTTCCTTCTGTTTAAAATAATCGCGCTCCTGGCACAATTCTTCGTATAAATCAAGCCCGCTCCAGGTACGGTTGTTTTCCGTAAGCATGGCTTTTAAATCAATGCGCCCCACACCTACGCGCTGTAAAGCCGTTAAAAACTTTTGCAGCTTGTCCGCGCCAAAGCCGTGCAGCAAAAGCATTTCTTCTGCCATCGGCGCGTTATCGGCTTTCGCTTCCTTCAGCGGCACATCTTCCATGCCTAACAATGCGCCCAGCGGCTGATGGTAGTCCTCCTGCCCTACGCTTTTAAAGCGGATGTTCATCATCATGCAGACCATTTTTGTCATTTCGGCTTTTTTGCCGGTAAAATTATAAAGCAATGCGCAGCTTACCATAGTGTTCTCCTTTTTATTTTCAATAATTAACTTCATTATAACTTAAAAATGCTTACAACGCAAAATACCGGCCGCCGTTAAGCAGCCGGTATTTATTAGTTTTGTTATTTAATTTTTTTAATTTGCCTGTACGCCGCCTTAAACTACAGCACGTTAAAGCAAATCAGCTTATTTTTTTACAAGCACGGTGCGGATGTGCAGTTCGCGCAGCTGTTTTTCTTCTACGTCGTTCGGAGCCTGGCACATCAAATCGCTTGCGCTCTGAGTTTTCGGGAAAGCAATTACGTCGCGGATGGAATCGCGTTTTGCCATAATCATTACCAAACGGTCGAGGCCGAAAGCCAGTCCTCCGTGCGGGGGAGCACCGTATTCAAACGCGCCCATCATAAAGCCGAATTTTTCCTGTGCTTGTTCTTCGCTCAGGCCAATAGCATGGAATACTGCGTCCTGCACGTCGCGTCTGTGGATACGGATGGAACCGCCGCCGATTTCGGTGCCGTTAAGTACCATGTCGTAAGCTTTGGCATATACTTTGCCGGGGTCGGTAGCAAGCAGAGGAATATCTTCTTCGCGTGGAGAGGTGAACGGATGGTGCATTGCAACATAGCGTTTTTCTTCTTCGCTGTATTCAAACATCGGGAAGTCAACAACCCAGGTGAAGGCCAGTTTGTTTTCGTCGATAAGGCCGCGGCGTTTTGCCATTTCGATACGCAGTGCGCCGAGAGCGGCTGCAACAACGGAAGGTTTGTCGGCAACAAAGAGCAGCAGGTCGCCCGGTTCTGCTTCAGCGGTTCTAAGAATGTTTGCAAGGTATTCTTCGCTGAAGAATTTGGCAATCGGGGATTTTACGCTACCGTCCGGCTGAATCTGCATCCAGGCAAGGCCTTTGGCGCCGTAAATGCCAACAAAATTAACCAGGCCGTCCAGTTCGCGGCGCGGAATACCGGCATCGCCCTTAACTTTAATGGCTTTAACAATGCCGCCTTTATCAATAATATCGTTAAATACTTTAAATTCGCTGCCTTTAACGGCTTCGGTCATATTGATGAGTTCCATGCCGAAACGCAGGTCAGGCTTATCGCTGCCGTATTTATCCATAGCTTCGTCCCAGGTCATACGCTGGAATTTTTCCGGCAGGTCAACACCAAGCGCGCCTTTGAATACGTGGCGGATTAAACCTTCGGTCATATCCATAATATCGTCGGCATCAACAAAGCTCATTTCAATATCAAGCTGAGTAAATTCAGGCTGGCGGTCGGCACGCAGGTCTTCATCGCGGAAGCAGCGTACAATCTGGAAGTAGCGTTCCATACCTGCTACCATTAAAAGCTGTTTGAAAATCTGCGGGGACTGCGGCAGAGCATAGAACTTGCCAGGGTTTACGCGGCTCGGTACAAGGTAATCGCGTGCGCCTTCCGGAGTGCTCTTGGTCAGCATCGGAGTTTCAATTTCGCAGAAATCATGGTTGTCCATATAATCGCGCATCAGTTTGGTAACTTTATGGCGCAGCATTAAATTGCGCTGCATTTCCGGGCGGCGCAGGTCAAGGTAACGGTATTTAAGGCGCAGGTTTTCGTCAACGTCAATGCCGTCCTGAATGTAGAACGGAGGAGTTTTGGCGCTGTTTAAAACTTCCAGCTCTTTGGCTACAACTTCAACTTCGCCGGTAGCAAGGTTGGGGTTGATGGTTTCTTCGCTGCGCAGGCGTACAACGCCGTGTACTTTAATAACATATTCGCTGCGGATAGCTTCTGCCTTGGCAAAATCTTCACCGGCGTGGTCGGGGTCAACCACTACCTGCACAATGCCGCTGCGGTCGCGCAGGTCAATAAAAATCAGTCCGCCGTGGTCGCGTCTTTTGGCAACCCAGCCGCAAAGCACAACTTCTTTTTCGTTGTCGGCTTTGGCAAGCGTGCCGCAATAATGATTGCGTTTCAAATTACTCATACTTTTGCACCTCTGTTTGTAAAATTGTTACTATTTCATCAACAGGAATTTCTGTTTGTGTACTGTTTGCCATATCCTTTAAGGTTACGGCACCGCGTTCCAGCTCGCCGTCGCCAAAAATAACGGCAAATTTGGCGTTCAGGCGCCCGGCCTGCTTCATCTGCGCTTTCATGCTGCGCGCCATAAAGTCAAACTCGGTTTTAAGCCCCGCCTGCCTTAAGGCGATAGCGGTTTTAAAGGCCAGTTCAAAATTATCCTGATTTGGGCAGACGATAAAAGCGTCAATGCCGTCTTTATGCTCCGGCAAAAGGTTCTGGCTTTCAAGCGCCAGAAGGATGCGTTCCATGCCCATGGCAAAGCCGATGCCGGAAACATCCTGGCCACCGATTTCCTTAACAAGGCCGTCGTAACGTCCGCCGCCGCATACAGCGCTCTGCGCTCCCAGCGGCACATACTGAATTTCAAACGCGGTTTTGGTGTAATAATCAAGCCCGCGCACCAGTGTGTTGTCCACTTCAAAATCAATGCCTGCGGCAGTTAAAAGTTTTTTTACGCCTTCAAAATGCGCGCGGCATTCTTCACACAGGCAGTCACCAAGGCTCGGCGCACCGGCTGCAAGTTCATGGTCATGCGGTACTTTGCAGTCCAAAAGGCGCAGCGGGTTACGCTCAAAGCGCGATTTGCAGTCGTCGCACAATTCTTCCAGATGCGGGCGGAAATAATCCTGTAATTTGGCTCTGTGCTGCGGGCGGCATTTGGGGCAGCCCACGGAATTGATTTTCAAGTGCAAATCCTTTAAGCCCAGTTCCTTTAAAATGGTAACGGCAAGTAAAATTGCCTCGGCGTCAATCGCCGGTGTATCCACGCCCAGCGCCTCAATGCCAAACTGGTGGAACTGGCGGTAACGCCCTGCCTGCGGACGGTCGTAGCGGAACATCGGCCCGATATAATACAGCTTTGTCGGTGCAGGCTCTGCATAAAGCTTGTGTTCGCAGAAAGCGCGCACGGCAGACGCCGTATTTTCCGGGCGCAGTGTAATGCTGCGGTTGCCGCGGTCGGTAAAAGTATACATTTCTTTTTCAACAACATCAGTGGTATCGCCAATGCCGCGTTTAAACAGCTCGGTATGCTCAAATACCGGCGTTCTTATTTCTTTATAGCCATATTGCGCGCAAATACGGCGCATAACGGCTTCTACATACCGCCAGTTTTCAATTTCCTGCGGCAGTATATCTTTTGTGCCTCTTGGCGCAGTAGTAAGCAAGCTGATTCCTCCTCACTGCCTTCTGCGGCAAATCCATAAGTTTACATACTTAAATATTGTACCACAATTAAGGCGCATTATTCAACACCAACAGCAAAAACTTTGGCTTGCGGTGTAAAAATAAGGTTAAAAATAAAAATACGGCCCGTTAAGACCGTAATTTTATTTTCTGCGGCTTTCGTCAAACTGCGCGGGAGTTGCTTCTTCCAGTGCTTCGTCAGTGCTGTGCCACAGCTCTTTATACAAAACGCGGTACACAGCGGCAACAGGCACGGCAAACAGCATACCCAAAATGCCGTACAGCTTGGCGCCGATTAAAAGGCTTAAAATTAAAATTACCGGATGCAAATCAATCTTTCTGCCGATAATGCGCGGCATTAAAACATTGGCGTCAAACTGGTAGAACACCAGATAAAACAGCGCCACATAAAATGCCGACTGCGGGCTTTGCGAATACGCTATGAACACCGCAGGCACAGCGCCGATAAGCGGCCCTACAACCGGCACCATTTCCGCAAGAATGGCAAGCAAACCAAAAACAAGCGGATAATGAATACCCAAAATCGTTGTGCCAACGGCTATGCAAAAGCCTGCAATAAGGCTCAGGCGTGCCAGCCCCTGAATGTAGCAGCTTAAGGTTATGCCTATTTCATCAATAATATGCGCTACACGCGGCTGCGCTTCGTAGCTGAAAAAGTTAATCAGCATTGCGCGCAGGTCGCGCCAGTCTTTTAAAAAGTAAAATGCGAGGAAAGGCACAACAATCAGGCCGACAAGGTTGGCAATAATGTCAAGCGTTGATTTTAACAGGTTTCGCAAAACCGCTGCCACAAAGCCCATCAGCCAGCTGGTAATATAATCGAAAAGGCTTTCTATATTATGCGGCAGGCGCGGGTAATTGGCAGGGTCTTCCAAAAGCCAGTCAAAAGTTGCGGCATCCATTTTGGTGGTATAGTCAGGTATTTTGCCTACAAGGGCGTTAATCTGACCGAACAGCGGCAAAATAATAAAGGTTACGGCGCAGAAAACAATAACCCCGAAGGCCACAAACGCCATTAAAATTGTTACCACGCGCGAAAGATGAATTGTGCCGCGCCCGAGCGTAATTTTGCCGAACAACTTGGTAACGGGGTGCAGCAAAAATGCCAGCCCCACCGCCAAAAGTATCGGCAGCAGAAAGTTGCCCAACAGGTAAAATATAAACGATATAAATGCCGCCACAGCCACTTTAAAAGCGGTGCTGTTGCGTAATGTGCTGAAATCTTTAATCATCTGTTACTGCAGAAACGGATTTCTGCGTCTCTCCCATCCTACCGTAGTAGCAGGCCCGTGGCCCGGCAAAAGTTTAACATCGTCGTCAAGCGGAAGAATTTTTTCTTTAATGGATTGTAAAAGCTGTTTGTATGAACCGCCGGGAAAATCCGTTCTGCCGATTGATTCGGCAAAAACTGTATCGCCGCAGAACACAACACCGCCGGTTAAAAGGCATACGCCGCCGGGAGTATGCCCCGGTGTTGCCAGCACTTTAAACTTAATGCCGGCTGCTTCCACTTCGTCGCCGTCGGCATAAAACTTATCGGCTGGTTTTTTAAGCCCCCCCCCGCCGATATAAGCGGCAAGGCTGCCCACAGGGTCTGTCAGCATCGGCGCATCTTCCTTGCTGATATACACCGGCGCGCCGGTTTTTTCCGCAACCTCTGCCAGCGCCATAATATGGTCGCCGTGGCCGTGCGTTAAAAATATGGCGTCAACGGTAAGGTTTTCCTTCTGCACGGCTTCCATAATGCGGCCTGCATCTCCGCCCGGGTCGATAATAACGCCGTGGTGCGTTTCTTCGTTAATTACAATGTAACAGTTGGTGGCAATATAGCCAACCTCCATTGCGATAATTTTCATCTAAATCCTCCTGTAAAGCGCTTTATTAAAGGTGGTGCACGCTTGAAGAAACCTGGCGTTCCACACTGTAAACGCCCTTCATGCGTTTTATTTTATTCATAATGTTATCAAGCTGCTCCAGATTGCTGATATCCAGCCCCATGGTGATGTAAGCGTTTTTATGCTTGTCGGTGCGGCAGTTAAGCGCGTTAATGTTCAGCTTGGCTTCGCTTGTAACCTGCATAATGTCCGCCATCATGCCGGGCCTGTCGGAAGCGTTGATAACAATGTTAACTTTATAAACGGCATCGGTAGTAATATCCCACGATACCTCAATCAAACGGCGCTGCTCGTCAGGATTGTTGCTTAAAACATTGGGGCAGTCCGTGCGGTGTACGGAAATGCCGCTGCCGCGCGTAATATAACCTATTACCGGGTCGCCCGGAATCGGGTTGCAGCAGCGCGCCAGCTTAACCATAATGCCTTCCTCGCCTTTAACGAGAATGCCGTGGCTGGCCTTGGCCTTGCTGCGGCGCGGCTTAAGTTCTGCCAAAAGCTGCGAAAGGTCTTTGGTAACTGTAAGCTTCTGCTCTTTTTTATAAAGCTCAACCAGCTTGCTCATAACGCCGTTAAGCGTTACGCCGCCGTAGCCCACGCTGGCATACAGTGCTTCCTCGCTGTCCAGTCGGAATGAAGCTGCCACGGTTTTAAGCTTGTCTGCCTTAAGCAGCACTTTAATATCGTAACCGAGGCGCTTGGTTTCTTTTTCAAGCATCTCGCGCCCTTTGGCGATATTTTCCTCGCGGCGCTCTTTTTTGAACCACGAACGGATTTTATTGCGTGTATCGGAAGAACCGACAATGTTCATCCAGTCGCGGCTCGGGCCAGTGGCCTGCTTGGAAGTGATAACCTCGACAATATCGCCGTTGCTTAATTTGTAATCGAGCGGCACAATGCGCCCGTTAACCTTTGCGCCTACGCAGCGGTTGCCTACGTCCGTATGAATACGGTAAGCAAAGTCAATCGGCACACTGCCGACAGGCAGGTCAATAACATCGCCGCGCGGCGTAAACACGAATACTTCGTCGGCAAAAACGTCCATTTTTACCGTGTTTACAAAGTCGCGCGAATCGCTCATATCCTTATGCCATTCCAACAGCTGGCGCAGCCAGGAAAGTTTGGCTTCAAAGTCCTTGTCGCCGCCGGACGGCATATTGCTCTTGCCGCCGCTTTCTTTATAACGCCAGTGCGCCGCAATACCAAACTCAGAAATGCGGTGCATTTCAAAAGTACGGATTTGAATTTCCAACGGCTGCCCGTTATGGTACAGCACGGTGGTATGCAGCGACTGGTACATATTGGATTTCGGCACGGCAATGTAGTCCTTTACGCGCCCCGGAATCGGACGCCACAGGCTGTGCACAACGCCCAGCGTGCCGTAGCAGTCCGCAACGGTATCAACCAGCACGCGGATGGCCAGCAAATCATAAATTTCGCTGAGCTCTTTATGGTCGCGCTGCATTTTTTTGTAAATGCTGTAAAAATTCTTCGGGCGTCCCTGAATTTCGCACTTAATGTGCTGCTCGTCCAAATGCTCTTTAATTTCCGCCATTGCCTCGTGAATCATGGCTTCCCTTTCGCGGCGCTTTACTTTAACCTGTTCCACAAGGTCGTAGTAAATTTCCGGCTCCATATAACGGAAGGCCAAATCCTCAAGCTCCCACTTAATGGTGTAAATGCCGAGACGGTGTGCAAGCGGCGCGTAAACTTCCATTGTTTCGCGCGAGATGGACTGCTGCTTATGCACCGGCATATACTTCATGGTGCGCATATTGTGCAGGCGGTCGGCCAGCTTAATCATAATAACGCGTATGTCCTTGGCCATGGCCAGAAACATTTTGCGGTAGTTTTCAATCTGCTGGTCCTCTTTGCTGATATATTCGATTTTGCCGAGCTTGGTAACGCCGTCAACAAGGTCTGCCACCTTCACGCCGAACATTTCCTTCAACTGGTCAAGCGTAGTTTCGGTATCTTCAACAACGTCATGCAAAAAAGCTGCGGCAAGCGTGGTTTCGTCCATTTGCAGCTCTGCCAGTATCGTGGCCACGCCCAGCGGATGAATAATATACGGCTCGCCCGATTTACGGCGCTGATTGGCATGGGCTTTGGCAGCTACGTCATAGGCCTTATGTACAAATGCCACCTGGTTATCATTAAGATATTTTTTTATCATTTCGAAGAATTCTTCGACGCTAATTACATGTGTTTCCGGCATATAACCACATCCTTACCCAATCAATTTCCGTGCCCGCCCGCTATTACCTGCGGAGAGGCAAGCATATTGGCACGGTACTGCCTGTAAATCCTACGGCCGGTTTCTTCAGCCTGCCTGAAGGCAGGAGAATTTTCCAGATTATTTTTTCTGACGGCGGCCATGCTCACTTTGCCGCCGCTGCGGTTGATGAAACTCAGTTCTTCAAACACCGTTAAATAAATTTCCTCCATGCCGCATTCGGCAATAAGCACGGCTTCATCAGCAATTACTTCTTTTTTCAGGCGGCAGGCCATTTTTTTATAGGCTTCCGCCAGATGCAGACGGTTGGGGCAGCGCCTGAACAGCGCTTCAACCGCATTATCGTAATCAACATTATTATACAACAGAAATAAACTGCAACCAAGGCTGCCTTTTTTTAACGATGCCGCAAATCCGGCAACTTCGCACTCCGGCAAATCATACAGCACCACGGTGCGCGCCGCTTCGCTGCTGCCGTATTCCCTTACAAACGCTGCATCTATATCCGTATTTTCCAAAAAGGCTTTTTTATCGTTAACATAAATAAGTATATCACTTTCGGTTTGCAAAAGTTTTTTTACAAAGGCCTGTTTGTTAATTTCTTCGTGCCGGTAATCGTAAATTGCCAGCTTCTGGGCAAAATCAACAACCTGCAAATTAACGTTTTCCTTATCCTGCCATACATTAATTTTCGGCATAAACACCAGGTCTGCCTCCGCGCCGTTATACATGCAGGGGTAATTTTCCGCTCCACCCCACATCAAGCACTGGTAAGGCTGCCCGCCGTACAAAGCAGAAAAACGCAGATGCGTATTTTCCGCACCGAAAATTTTGGCATAACGCACCGCAGCGCCCTTAAACGCAAACAGCGGCGCCGGATTGCTGCTGCCGTATGGCTCCAGCAGCTTAAGTTCGTTTAAAAGCGGCACATCAAGCACATAATCCTTATCTACCAATAAATCCACGTCCAGCACCGGCAGGTAATCCTCCGGCTTTAAGGTACGCGCCACCTCCGCGCGGAACTGCCGCTTAAACTCCTCAATATTTGCCGTTTTTACCGTCAGCCCCGCCGCCTGATGATGCCCGCCGAACTGCACCAGAAGCCCGCTGCACGCATCAATGGCACGGTACAAATCAAGGCTCGGTATGCTGCGGCAGCTGCCCTTGGCAACCTCGCCGTCGATGCTTATAAGTATTACCGGCAAATGGTACTTATCTACCAGGCGCGATGCCACAATGCCGATAACGCCTGCGTGCCAGCCTTCCTTTGCCAGCACAATCGCCGTATCAATGTGTTCATACTGCGCCAGCATTTTCTCTGCATCCATAAAAATCTCACGGCTTATTTTCTGTCTCAGCGTGTTTTCTTCGTTCAGCGCTTCGGCAATTTCCGCCGCGCGCGCCTCATCCTGCGCCGTTAAAAGCTCCACCGCCAGCTGCGCATGCTCCAGCCTGCCAACGGCGTTAAGCCTCGGCGCCAGTATAAAACCAATATTTTCGGAAGTTATATCCTTAACCGGGCAGCGGCTCTTTTCTATCAGCGCCTTCAGCCCAATGTTTTCCGTTGTTTCCATCTTTTTAAGCCCGTGCTTAACCAGCGTGCGGTTTTCGCCCCACAGCGGCACAATATCGGCCACCGTGCCCAAAGCCACAAACTCGGTGTTGCCGTCCCACAGCGGCTCATCCGGAAAGCGCATTTTATAAAGCGCCTGGCACAGCTTAAAAGCCACGCCCACGCCGGAAAGATGCTCAAACGGGTAATTGCAGTCTTTCTGATGCGGATTTACCAGCGCGTAAGCCTCCGGCAAAACCTCCGGCGGCGTATGGTGGTCAGTTACCACAATATCAAGCGTTTTTGGCGCGCCTGCAATTTCCTTTACCGCGCTGATGCCGCAGTCCACCGTTACCACAAGCATTGTTCCGGCTTCCGCCAGATGGTTCAGCGCGTCAATATTCAGCCCGTAGCCTTCGCTTTTGCGCTCCGGTATGTAAGTGTTAACATCTGCTCCGCAGTCTTTTAAAAACAAATATAAAAGCGAGCTTGCGCTGATGCCATCCACATCATAATCGCCGTAAACCGTAATGCGCTCGCCGGCATCAATGCCGCGCAGGATACGTTCTGCCGCTTTGGGCATATCCTTCATTAAAAACGGGTCGTGGTAAGGCTCGGCGCTGCCGTATAAAAACTCACGCACGCTTTGGGCATCTTTTATGCCGCGGTTCAGCAAAATCCCTGCCACCAGCGGCGAAACGCCTGCCTGCTGCGCCAGGCGTTCCGCTTCTTCCCTGTTAAATTCGTTAAACTGCCATATTTTATGTTTCTTCATGCTTTGCTATCAGCTTCTTCCGCAGGTTTTTCCAGTTCTTTATTGCGCTGGCTGTGCATAAGCATTTCTTTTTCTTCTTTTAGTTTGGCATTTTCTCTTTTCAGCTGGTCAATTTCAAATTTCAGGCTTTTGTTATACAAATAGTGCTTGGCTTTCAGCATTAGCGTAAAAAATCCCATGGCCAGCGCGCCCAAAAGCGCAGCACCCAAAATTACCACAACAAGGCTGGTCTGCACCGTCCACATCAAAAAGCCAACCGTTACGTCAGCAGCGTTCTGCACTGCAAATACCGCCACAATAATACTGATAATTAATGTAAAAAGCAAATACGGCATATCATCATCTCCCATCAAAATTTAAATAACTATAAAGTATTTAATTCGCCTAAACTAACCAAAATACCTGCAAAAAAATAAAAAAGTATTGCGTAAATTTGCATTATGTTTTCAACCAGCACTATCAATAAATACAATTTGACTTTTGCCGCTTGTTTGCTATAATAATTATAGAAATACAAAAGGCTGCCGATAGACGGTCAGCCCTTTAACAAATTCAGATTATTTAATGATAACCGTCACAGCATTTCCAGGGCGTGTGGCGGTTATCTGTTTTTATGCGTAATATCTTTCCCGAAGGTATAGCCAAGGGAAAATACCGCTATGGTATAACCTGCAAAGGTTATCAACGATACAATAATATCCACGCTATCCCCTCCTTAATAGTATTTCCGGCTTACGCCGGATTTATATATTATCGGAGGGTCGCAGTCCCTCCGCAGAGGGGCTAACCGCCTACCGTTATGGCAGCGCATTTGCATTTTTATATTGTAACAGAAAAGTATAAACCTGTAAAAATACTAAAAACGCGCTTCCGAATTTACGGAAACGCGCTTTAGTTTTAGAAAATTTTATCAGAAGCTGAAGGTCAGGTTAGCCATCCATTTATTGGCTTTTACAGTGTCGCCTTTCTGATATTCGTAGCTTAAACCGTAGGTTACATCAGCTTTTTCAGCTTCAATACCAAGTCTACCGATAAAGCTGCCGCTGTCGGCGGTTTCAAAACCAAAGGTATCTGCTGCGCCGTTAAGGCTTACAGTCTGGTCAGTGTCACGGTCGCCCATAGTCCATACATAGCCTACTTCTGCAATCGGTTTTAAAGTCCAGTCACCGCTCTGTACTTCTGCGCTGTAAGTTACGCCAACCGGAAGGAGCCACAGGTTCTGGTCATCGGCATTGTATTCCATACCAAGGCTGTTGCTGTAATCGCCCGCGCCAAGGTGCATGTAACGGATGCCTGCATACGGAACGAATTTACCTGCGCCTGCTTCATAAGCCTGTTCGGCACGGATGCCAATGCTGAAGGCGTCAGCGTCGGCAGAAGCGGTAATTTCCTGACCCATATTGGTTTGGGTAATATCGTTATCGCTGTGCATGTAGCTGATATCGCCAAGGATTGCACTGTTGCCGTTATCAATGCGTCCATAAAGGCTTGCGCCATAGTATTCAGCTTCGTTTTTGGTACTGCTTACAGAGTTGCTGCCGTTAATGTTGCCATCAGCATAGCTTAATGCAATGCCTGCGGTAGTTTTGCCGTTTTTGTACAGGTCGCTGCCCACTACAATACCGTTGTACTGTGCTTCATAGTTGCCGTCAACGCCGCCAAGGTTCATGCCGTCAATATCTTCTTTGTTGTGAATGTAATGTGCCCAAATATCATTATCCTGCTCGCTGTGGGTTGCAATGCTCAAATGGTCTGCAACAGCGTCAGTCATTTGGTTGCTCATGCTGTAAGTGCCATGGTTTACACCGGCCAGTTCGCCCATATTGGCAACGCTGTTGAGGGCGGCAACTTTGCTTTCTTGACTTTGGTCTGCACCATTAAACAATGCAGTAATAGCGTCAATATTATCTTCTGTAGCCTGCAATGCAACATTGGTAATTACAGCACCTGCCAATGCTTTTTCAGCTTCAGCGCTACTTACAGTACCAACAGTAAAGGTAACACCATCACCTTTAACAATATCTTGCAGCACATTGCTGCTGATAACTTTGTCAGTTAATGCAGCGTTTAAGCCATCATTATTAGTAAATTTAAGGGTATCGCCTGTTTTAGCATTAGTTACTTTTAAGTTACCGCCAACATTAACATTACCGCTGTCAGTTGTGATAAAAGCATTGTCATTATCAGGATTCAGATATTTGGCATCTACAACCAAAGTAGAGTTTGCAGTAGTGCTGATTTTAGCATTATTACTTGCTTCAATTCTGCCATTAACAATTACGTTATTGGCTTTTTTTTCATCACCCAAAATCAATTCACTATCGCCGCTTGCTTTAACAGCAAAATCTGCACCAGTTAAGATAACACTACCGTCAACAGTATTAGCAGCGACAGTTAAATTACCATTATTCAATATATCTATTGCACTGCCAGTAGAAGATTTTAATGTAACATTATTGCCAGTAATGCTGCCAGTAATACCTTCTACACCTTCAACAACAGCTTTTTCTTTTACATCGTATTGAACAGCACCGGCTACGCCATCAATAACAACATCGCCATTTTCTGCACTAATAGTTAAACCAACATCATTTAATTTGTTAGATCTTACCACTTTCACTGCATATTCACTATTAGATGTTGAACTAATATCAACACCCTTATCGCCGCTAATTACTGTATTAGCTTTGCCGGTACCCTTATATTCTAATTGATCTTTGTCATAACTTTGTACTGCAGATGCGCCGGCTTTTATTGTCACTTTTCCACCAGCATTAATTTCCACGCCAGTAATGCCAGGATTATCATTTATAGCGCCTATCAAGATACCAATACTTTTAGCATCTATATTTACGTTACCAGTTGCTTGAATTGATACAGAAGGGTCATCTGAACCTTCTACACCTGTCATTTGCGCCATAATACCGGTACTATTAGTATAAATATTCAGTTCTCCTATATTTACTAATTTTACAGAATGATTAAGTGCATGAATTGCCTGCCCGCCGTAAAAATATACCAAAGGTTTATCAACAGTACCCAAATTAACAGTGCCAATATCTTTAACAATTAGATTTGAACCGTAGGAAACCAAACCGTCACCACGATAATCTGCTATGCCTTCTACTCCATTGGCTTTTTGGTTAAAAACATTTAAAGTAGCGTAACCGGAAATAGTTCGCTTACCACTATCATCTGTTACAACAACACCTCTTACTTTAGTATCAGCATCATTTATAAAAGTAATGGTATCATTAGCATCCGCTGCAATTTTATCTGCTGTTAAAGCCTTAGTTGTAATTTCTTTATCAGCAGCTTCTGCAGCATTAAAATTTGCAGTAATCCCCAAAACACTGGCTGCCAAAATTGAACACAAAATTTTTTGCGCCAGTCTGCTGTTCAAAGATTTTTTCCTCATAGCAACATCCCCTTTTTGAGTTTTGCACGTATTGTAAATTATTAGCAAATATAATTGCTTACTAAAATTATAGCATATGTTTATCCCCCCGCAAGACATTTCGGTTAGCGTGTATCTTACTTTTACTGGTCTTGGTGAAACTTTATCCCTGCCGGTAGGTTACGTTGGCGGCGCTGGTTACGGCAATCCGCACTTTTGCGGCAGTTTTGGGTACTTAAAAAGCATTAAAATTTTACATTACAACCCTTCGTACTTTTTATATTTAATCCGCCTAAAAAGGCATAAAAAATAAAGATATGTGCTATAAAGAGCACAAAAACGGCGGCCTCATCGCAATAATAGCATTTATGCGCAAACATACTTATCGTGTTTACGCATACAGAAGCCGCAGCATTTTTGCGTTGCTGTAATAGTGCATATCTTTATTTCAGCAGTTGTAATTTTTAAATTATTATTCTTTTTACAACGCACAAAACCCCGATACCAAAATGTACCGGGGTTTTGTGCGTTGCAATTTTAAATTTATTTATTATCTGCCAAGCCAGGAGCGGGAAGATTTTTTACCTGCTTCTTTATTAATTTCTACCGAAGAAGGAGCATACAAAAGCATATCATCCTGCACTTTGGATACGCGCGCACCGATAATATAGCTTACACCGTTAAGGTAATCAAAAATACGGTTGCGCATTACGCAGTCCACAGCTTCAAAAGAAATCATCAGCGTGGAGCCGCTCATCAGCGCATCTGCATATTCGCGCACATCGCTGAACTGGCGCGGGGTACGCACCAGAATATCCATATGCCCGGATTTTACAAGGCAAGGCCCGCCGTAGCCAACTTCTTCAGTATCTGTATGCCAAAACTTTAAAGCAGTGTTTTTTAAATCCATCTCCTGTGCCTCCATCCAAATTCATATTTCAGCTAATGTACTGTTAATACTTCTACAAAAAATTTTTAAATCCTGCTTTTGGCAAAAATTTATTGTTTATTGCGCGCACGCAGTCTGCCGCGTTCAACCCTGTCGAGGATTTTCTTGCGCATACGGATGCTCTTGGGTGTTACTTCTACAAGTTCGTCGTCGTTAATGTGTTCCAGAGCCTGCTCCAGAGAGAAGGTTTTGGGCGGAATCAGGCGGATTGCTTCATCACTGCCGGAAGCGCGCATGTTGCTGACGTGTTTTTTCTTGCAGGGGTTAACGTCCATATCATCTTCACGGCTGTTTTCGCCGATAATCTGGCCTTCGTAAACCTGTTCGCCCGGCACGATAAACATTGTACCGCGTTCCTGTGCGTTGCTGATGCCGTAAGAAGTGGTTTCACCGGCTTCAAAAGCAACAAGGCTGCCGCGGGTACGGCCAGGAATATCGCCTTTATAAGGCGCATAACCTGCAAACACATGGTTCATAATGCCATTGCCTTTGGTATCGGTTAAGAACTGGTTGCGGAAGCCGATAAGGCCGCGCGCCGGAATTAAAAATTCCATACGCAGGTAGCCTGCCATTTCTGTCATGTTCTGAAGCTCTGCCTTACGCAGGCCAAGGCCTTCCATAACGGCGCCCATAAAGTCCTGCGGCACGTCAATGGTCAGCGCTTCCATAGGCTCAAGCAAATTGCCTTCTTCGTCGCGGTGGGTAATAACCTTCGGCTTGCCAACCTGCAGTTCATAGCCTTCGCGGCGCATGGTTTCAATTAAAATGGAAAGATGCAGCTCGCCGCGGCCCTTAACAATGTAAGAATCCGGGCTTTCCGTTTCTTCAAGCCTCATGGCTACATTGGTTTTAACTTCTTTAAACAGGCGCTCACGCAGATGGCGGCTTGTTACAAACTCGCCCTCGCGGCCTGCAAACGGGCTGGTATTAACGGAAAATACCATGGAAAGAGTAGGCTCGTCGATGCTGATGCCTTCCAGTTTTTCGGGGTTTTCGGCGTCGGCAATGGTATCGCCGATATTAGCGTCGGCAAGGCCGATTAAAGCAACGATATCGCCTGCTGCAACTTCGTCAACCTCAACGCGCTTTAAGCCCTGATAGGTATACAGACGGCCGATTTTAGCCTTGCGGTTGCTGCTATTGTCCATCAGCATAATGTTTTCGCCGTTGTGAATGGTACCGCGTACAACACGGCCTACAACAATGCGGCCTACATAATCATCGTAGTCAAGCGTATTAACAAGCATTTGCAGCGGAGCTTCGGTATCAACGTCCGGTGCGGGAATGTTCTCTAAAATTACGCGGAACAAAGGTTCCAGGTTGTCGCTTTCATCTTCCATGGAAAGTTTGGCAATGCCGTTGCGGGCAGAAGTTAAAACAACCGGGAATTCCAGCTGGTCGTCGTTGGCGTTCAGTTCAATGAACAAATCCAGGACTTCGTCAATAACTTCGTTTACGCGCTGGTCGGGGCGGTCGATTTTATTAATTACAACAATAGGTTTCAAATTGCGTTCAAGCGCTTTGCGCAGAACATATTTGGTCTGCGGCATAGGGCCTTCATAAGCATCTACAAGCAGCAGCACGCCGTCAACCATGGTGAGCACGCGTTCTACTTCGCCGCCGAAGTCAGCATGGCCCGGGGTATCGAGAATATTAATTTTAGTGCCGTTGTGCATTACAGCCGTGTTCTTTGCCAAAATAGTAATGCCGCGTTCACGTTCCAGTGCGTTAGAGTCCATAACGCGTTCTTCAACATGTTCATTGGCCCTGAAAACGCCGCTCTGTTTCAGCATAGCATCTACAAGGGTTGTTTTGCCGTGGTCAACGTGGGCAATAATTGCAATATTACGCAAATCGTTTCTTATCATAAAAGTCTTTCTTCCTCTCTTGCTGGCTGCTCACGGCAGCAGGGTAATGCTAAAAAATAATAACGCCGCAGCTTCTTATGCGACTAATCTATTATATTATTTTTAAAAAGCAATGTCAACAAAACGCAGTAAAGAAGCTGTAAAAGCGCAGTAAACAGTAAAAAAGCCCGGCAGAACAATTCCGGGCTTTACTAACTTTCTATTTTATGCAGTTTGTTCTTTTACTTCAACGCCTTTATTATATAATTCTTCAGGCGAAATATCAATTTCGCCCTCAAGCCACGTTACAGTGCCATAATCAATATAACATTGCTTAAATAACTCAATATCTTTTTTATATTGCATTTTGGATATGTTTAGTGCATAATATTATCACGATTAAAATATTTCGGATAATTATTATGGCTTAAACTATAAAATTAAATAACCTAGCGGAGGATATTATATATGAATCTTGGAACAGCAAAAATAACTGAAATTAAAGCTAATGCACTTTTAGCTTTGGATAAATTTTTGACAAAACGTTTAAATTCTAATGACGAAAAATTAATTAAAATTGTTCAAACAATATCTTACTGGATTTTAGACTATGTTAAGTTTTTAACCTATGAAAGTAACAACAATATGAAATTTAAACGTTATAAACGCGGCGATGTTATTAAAGTAAATTTTGGTCACCGCATAGGTCGAGAACACGGTGGGCTTCATTATGCCATAGTTTTAGATGTTAAAAACCCATTGCAATCAAACCTTTTAACTGTAGTGCCTCTAACATCAGTAAAAGAACATACTAACCTAGAAAAACTTGGTAAAGATAGAATTTTCATCGGCAATGAAATATATAAAGAAATAATTAATAAAACTAACCGTTTGCCTGCTGGAAGCCATGAAAAGACAGCTGTTTCAAAAGAATTAGCAAGAATGAAAACCGGAAGTATAGTTTTAATCGGACAAATTACTACTATCAGTAAGTATAGAATTTATGACCCGCTTTCAAGTAAAAACGCCTTGCACGGCATCAAAGTATCTGATAATACCCTAACAAAGATAGACGAAAAAATAAAAATATTATTTACAAACTCTATTTGACAAAAACGATGTTAAGTTGTAATATAATAGTACATAGCCCCTTGCGGGCACTATCAAAGACTTAGCCTTTACAGGCACTATAAAAACACCGTCTGCAAAAGTAGACGGTGTTTTTAGTTTATCTTTAAAATAAATACCCTATAAAATTGGAAAAGCTGGAAATGCCAAAAGCATAACCAGCCCCGAAAGTGTTAAGCCGCAAACTTAACTTTTCCAAAAATAATGTTTGAATAAAAAATATTGATAGACTTGTTCGTTGAGCAAGTAACTATCAACATTGAAGAAGTTTTTGTAAGATTCGGTACAAAAAACGTGTATATGGAGATGGTGCCGAAGACCGGACTTGAACCGGTACGGGGATCACTCCCCGAGGGATTTTAAGTCCCTTGCGTCTGCCAATTCCGCCACTCCGGCATGAATATGGAGGCGACACCCGGAATCGAACCGGGGATAAAGGTTTTGCAGACCTCTGCCTTACCGCTTGGCTATGTCGCCGTAATAATGGAGCGGAAAACGAGATTCGAACTCGCGACCCCCTCCTTGGCAAGGAGGTGCTCTACCACTGAGCTATTTCCGCAAATGGTGCCTCAGCACAGAATCGAACTGTGGACACAAGGATTTTCAGTCCTTTGCTCTACCAACTGAGCTACCGAGGCAATGGCGACCCGGATGGGACTCGAACCCACGACCTCCGCCGTGACAGGGCGGCATTCTAACCAACTGAACCACCGGGCCATAAAAGCTACATTCGATATTATATGTTATTTACGGCCTACTGTCAACCCTTTAAGTTAAATTTATTACAGATTATTTAAAATTAAGTAAAAAACCTTCCAGCTTTTCATCAAGCAGCGCTTCAAGCTGAGGCAGACTCTTCGCGTCAAAATCCGTAATATTGTCAGGTTTCAGGGCATGCTTGGTTTCGGCAAAAAACTCATCACGGAAACGGTTATACAAAAATACCAGCTGGTCGCCCGTGGCAAAATCCGTATAATCCAAAAAAATAATGCTGCCGTTAATATATTCAATCGCGTTTTCGGGGCGTATAAAAAGCTCAAAGCGGCCTATCTTTTCCGGCAGCTTTTCACCGTACGTCCATTCAGGCAGGCCCGTTTCTTTAATAATAACGCCCAAATCGTGCCTTGTGCGGATGTCTATATCATGCACCAGCGCAGGCAGTTTGTCCTCCACATGTTCGGCAAAGCGCTCACGGCTGCGGAAAAAATAACGTATATCGCGGTACTGGTGCAGCCCGGCAATTTTTACGGGCACATAGTCAAAAGTTTCGGATGTATAAGTTATATCCAGACGGCAGCGCACAGCGTCATTGCGGTATGAAGCAATATTCAGCACCTGCCCGTCAATCGTGCGGTCCTGATGCAGGGTAAAGCCGTTAATTTCTTCCGGCAGCTCTTTTAAAAAGTCCCAGCCGTCCAGCGCCTCACGGATTTCTTCTATACTCGGTTCGCTCATAAAATCCTCCCAAAAGTAGTCTGCCATTATTATACACTATTTAGCCGCCTGCGTTAAGACATAATCGCGCCTGCCGATAAACTGCCTGTACCACAGCGCTTTGCCGCGGATAACGTTGCCGCCCGGCACAAGCCCGCCGTAAAGCGGCCTGTCCGGCAGATACCATAAATCCCAGCGTGTATCCGGGTCGCCGCTGTGCGGGCCGTAGCCGTCAAAAAGTGCGGCTTCACAGTGCGTAGTAACCGTCAGCAGCTTTATTTCAAGCCCCAGCGCATACGTAAGCACCGCCACGGTTTTGGCCATCGCTTCAATCTGCTGCTGGGTCGGCGGTTCTTTGCCAAAATCTGTTTCGCTTCCGCGGATGGCCGTTGCGCCTGCCGCACAGCACATGGCTATGCCGATGCTGCCCGTGTTGCGCCGCCAGGTATGCGCTTTAAGCTCCGTAAAATCTTCGCAGGTTAAGTACAGCTCGCCGCCTGCGCCGATGTTGATGTGGTAATCGTCATAAACATCGTCATAGTGCCCCGCAGTCCAGTGCAGGTAAATGCGGTTTATTTTGCCGCGGCTGCGCTTTGCCACCTCCGCCAGCTTTTTGTAATCGATTTGAACAGGATTTACAACAATCACTTTAACAACTCCTCTCAGCCATATAAACGCCATAAAAGCTAAAAAAATTTACCATAGTCAAAAATTTTTTAAATATTTTTTCGCCGCAGGTAAATTTTCGGGGTTAAAAATCTGTTTATGTGGGTGAGAGTTTCTTTTCTT
>ERZ780137.522-NODE-522-length-31801-cov-3.073868_pt1 | contig 31801 bp, 26 predicted proteins | sample MGYA00511020_ERZ780137 | MGnify/ENA primary metagenome ERZ780137 (study PRJEB29588, sample SAMEA2157917) | human gut metagenome | biome: human gut; feature: human-associated habitat; material: faeces | place: Denmark | collected 2008/2010 ... | reverse complement strand
TTCACCATCTGGTGCGGCAATTGGACACTCGCTGTACAACGATAACTATGCGTGGGTGCGAAGCAAAAAAGAACGAGATGCACTGAAGTTTATTCAACAGGCAATCAGCGACTTTAACGGGAACTATGGTTCCGAATACAATATTACTGCCGTAATTGCGGCAGATATATATGAACAATAATTTTGAAAGGCTTGGCTTTATGCCAAGCCTTTTCTTCATAAAGGACGGTGATGAACGATGGCAATGGACGCAGATGTACGGTTACTAATTGGAGTTGCCCGTGGCGGTGCAGATGGTGACAGCGAAGCTCTTATCCGCAAAGAACTCAACGAAATCATGGGTAAAATCAAGCTCGAAGCCAAACTGGATAGTAAATCATTCGGTGAGCAAATCCGCAAACAGCTTGATGCAATTAGTAAGAACGGCAAATTTTATGTCAACTTGTCAAAGATTAACATCGGTGCCGGTGCCATTGCTGATTTTAGACGCCAGCTAAACACCGTCATCAATACTCTCAACCTTGATAAAGGGACAAGCATTACGCTGACTGCAGAAGGCATTGGAGAGGTTAAGAGTAAGATAAAAGAAACCGCAACAGTAACAGATGAAGCCGCCAGAAAGATGGCGGAGTTCAACGTTCAGATTGCTGCAATGAAAAAGCAATCCAAGAACATTGATACTGGTCTTGGGTCTTTGAGCAAGGGAGCAACTGCAGAAGAGGCTGCTCAGGTTACTGCACTGCTTGAGAGATATAAGGCGTGGCAGGTTGAGTTTGAGACACTTCGTCTCCAAGGTGTCGATGGTAGCAACGAGCGCCGAAAGGCACTTGAAGATGAAGCGGCTGCAATCCTTGTAAACATCCAACGAATCAATGAAGAACGAGAGGCTACTGCCGAAGCAGCGCAGGCAAAAGTTCAAGCAGAACGTGAAGCAAAGGCTGCGGATGATGCAACAGTAACGGCTGAAAACAGGAAAAACGCCGCTATGAAACAGGGCGTTATGCTTCTTACGCAAATGCAAAAAGCGGAGCAGGATTGGACTGCTGCGCAAAGCGGACGGAGCAGCGAACACTATAATAACATTCGGCAGGGTACCGTGTACCTGCAAGAATATCTTGGTCAGCTTGAGCGTGGAGAAATTTCTGTTGATGAATTCCAACGCAGGCTTGCTGGTTTGCGGACATCTTTTGCTGAGTCATCAAATGCCATTAAGAGTGCCGGTGAAAATACTAAGACACTGAGCGAGCGTGTTGGTGGTCTTGCTGCCAAGTTTACGTCATGGCTTACTGTTTCTCAGATTGTTATGAAGCTCTATTCTTCCTTAAAGAAGATGGTTTCTGCTGTTATTGACATTGATACAGCGATGACTGAGCTGAAGAAAGTCACAGATGAAACGAGCACCGTATATGCTAAATATCTCGATGATGCATCTGTTCGTGCGAAAAAGCTCGGTGCAACAATTGCTGATACAGTTACAGCGTCTGCTGATTTTGCTCGCCTTGGCTATACACTGGACGAAGCTGCACAATTAGCTGACGCGGCATTGGTGTATAAAAACGTTGGCGATGGCATTGAGGATGTTAGCCAAGCATCCGAAAGTATTATTTCAACAATGAAGGCATTTGGCATTGAGGCTGAAAATGCTATAAGCATTGTTGATAAATTCAACGAGGTTGGTAACAATTTTGCCATTTCCTCAGAGGGCGTTGGCGAGGCGTTGCGGCGTTCAGCCTCTGCGCTTGCTGCCGGTAATAATACTCTGGACGAGAGTATCGCTCTCATTACTGCTGCGAACAGTGTTGTTCAAGATGCTGACGTTGTCGGTACGACAATGAAGACGGTCTCCATGTACCTCCGCGCAGCAAAGACCGAGGCAGAAGAAGCTGGAGAGAGTACGGAGGGTATGGCGAATAGCGTGTCAGAGCTCCGCGAGGAACTTCTGGCGCTCACAAATGGTAAGGTTGATATTCAGATTGACGAGAACACTTTCAAATCTACTTATCAGATTATGAAAGAGTTGGCGGATGTCTGGGGCGAGCTTACCGATATCACACAAGCAAATATTTTGGAACAGATTGGTGGCAAACGAAACGCCAACGTTGTTTCATCAATGCTTGAGAACTTCAACGTAGCTGAAGATGTCGTTAAAACAGCGGCAAATTCTGCTGGCTCTGCGTTGAAAGAAAACGAAAAATATCTTGACAGCATCAACGGTAAGATTGCTGAATTCAAGGCAACGTTTGAAGAGCTGTCTATGACCCTCATTGACTCTGATTTTGTAAAGCAGGTCATCGAGTTGGGTACTGGGCTGCTTGATGTACTTAATGTGCTGGCAAAGGTGATTGATAAAGTTGGTGGATTGAATACCGTTCTGTATGTTACAGTCTTTGTTACTGGGTTTAAGCAACTCCCGGCTGTTATCAAGGCGATGAATAGTCAGACTGCGCTTGCAATCCCCGGAACATCTCGCCTATCTGTCGCACTAAAAACACTTGGTATTTCAGCGTCTACCGCTCAGATTGCGGTCGCTGGTATTGCCGCCGCCATAGGCGCAATTCTTTTAATCAAAAACGCTATCGAGGATGCTCGTACCAAGCGGATTGAAGAAGCTGCGTCTACAATCGCAAGCACAGAAGCGACCATTGAAAATGCAGATGCAGTGAAGGCTGCATATATTGAGTACGAGAAGTACGCAAATCGCACAGACCTTACTGAAAGCGAAGAAGCATCCTTTAAGACCGCCCTTGACAAGGTAACCAGTGCTCTTGGAGATAAAGCTGTTGCGTTGGAGGGTTTGACGCAGGGCACCAAAGATTATACCGAGGCATTAGATGGTGCCATTAAGAAAGAACTTGAAGAGGCTCAACTTGCAGCAAAAGAAAAACGTGTGGCTGCTGAGAAGAAACTTCAAAGTGAAACTTGGTCTGGTTGGGATGGTTCCAAAATTTCTTATAACATCCAAGATGCGTGGACGGATGAGGAATATGTTAAAGCAAAAGAAGCTGCGCAGAAGATTGCCAGTGACTATTTGCGTGAAAAGGTTTCGTCTGTTGGTCATGGTTTAACTGCAACAGAGTTGGTGTTAGAACCGGTTGATTGGAATGTTGACCATTCTAACATGGATGCCGTTGTTGACTACTATTATACGCTGCTTGACCTCAAGGCAGAGTTGCTCCGGCAAGACTTAACTGGCAATGAAATCTATGATGCAGTAATTGAAAAGACTGGATTGCTCAAAGATTCTGTTGATACATATGTCCAATCCATCTATGACGAGACATCAGCGACCTACGTTCTTCAGAATGGTATCCCGACAACGGTTGAAGAGCTTGAAAAGTTTAGAACATATCTTAATCAAACGATTGGCGATATGTTTAACTTTGACGATGGAAGCGATTCGTTGTCCGACCTTATCAATGGTTGGCTCTCGGATAGTGGTTTCTCTGACCTCTTAGCGCAAGCGGCAGAAACCGCTGCATCGGAAGACCCATTTACTCCATATACAGCAAAGCTCGAAAAATTAACTGACACAGTATCAACACTAAAAGCCGCCTATGACGCATTAGATGCAGCTCAGGCAGATATGGCTACTGGTGCAGGTTTGTCAACTGACACTATCGAGGCACTTGCCTCTGCCAACGATGACTACCTCAGCTATCTGTATGAGGAAAACGGTGTTATTAAACTTAACACTGAGGCTTGGATGGAAAACGCCAATGCCAAGATGCAAGAACAGATGGCTGAAATTGAGAAGGAGACTGAATCCCTCAAGGAGCAAAACGCTGCCCTTGAAGAGAAGAATCGCCTTCTTGACGAACAGGCAAAGAGCGGCGAAGATTACTATGACCAGTACGGCAGCGATGGTGGCGCTGGTACGGAGCGGTTAAATGCTGCTCGTGAATACCGTGCGGAAATCGAAGAGAATAACCGTGTAATCGAAGAGAACAACCTAAAGATTGCTGAAAACCAAGGAAAGCTTGCGATTTATAGCAGCTTGTACGGCAGCATTACTGGTGACCTCGATGCTTACACGAGTGCGCTGAACAACTTCTCTCGGATTTCTAACACAATCAACTCCGTTTCTGACTCTTTCCAAACTCTCGCTAATTTGCAGAATCAGGTTGCCGACGGCTTCACAATGTCTTTGGACAAGGCACTTGAGTTTGCGTCTGTATATCCTGAAATTCTGAACAATGCCACCGTCGCGGCAGACGGGCAGCTCACGTTAAACGCAGATGTCGTCAACTCGTTCATTACTGGCAAAAAGGCTGAACTGGATGCTCAGATTGACAGTCAGATTACGCAGCTCGAAGCGGATAAGGCTGTCCTGACAGCAAAGATGGAAAGTGCGCAAGCACAACTTGAGCTTGCCAAAAACGTAGGCGATGGCGAAGGTCAGATTGCCAAAGAAGTAGCAGAGTATCGAATCAATACTGGTAACGCTTTGACGGCAGCGCTTATTGAAATGGGCGTTGAAGAGTCAAAAGCGTATGCTCTTGCTGCTGCGGCTATGGCTGGTAATGAAGAAGAATTTGCCCGCGTTGCAAAAGAGTGTTTTGAGAACATGGATGACAATGCTGCCAAAGCAGCATATAACATGGCACACTCCATTTTTGTTAACGCAAGCAATTCTTGCAATAGCATTTCTGAAATTGCTGCTCAGGCTATTGCTGCTATGGGAAGCGGTGAAGTTGCTGGTAGTAGCTCCAGTGTCTTCGGTGGAACCGATGGAACCCAAACAGGCGGTCTCAGTCTTGACCTGTACAAAGGCAATTTCAAGGGGACGGATTATAACTATGAAGCAACGTCTGTTAGCTTGGACGATTATGTGTCACAGCTTGAATTAGATATTTCCTCCTATGAAAAAGCAATTGCTCAAATTGACGGTCAGATTGCTGCGCTCCAAGCGCTGAAAAACGCCCCGCTCAAGAGCTTTGAAAGCAGCTCGGGCAGCAGTGGTAGCGGTGGTTCCAGCAAAGAGGTCGAAGAATATCTTGCTGACATTGACGAGTATTACGAAGCAATGAAGCGACTGGAGTCTATCCAGCAGCGTCTTGCCAAGTTACAGTCTCAGATTGAGTATGCGGATACAGAAGAAGAGAAGATTGCGCTCACAAAGCAACTTATCAATGTTTACAATGATGAAGCGGATGCGCTTGAAAATCTGAACAGCCTTCGTAGTGAAACCATTGCCAACGGCAAGGCAGAACTCGAAGCCCTTGGATTCAGTGTAAGCTATGACGCTACGACCAACGAGTTCATGGTTCATAACATGGAGCACCTTAACGAGCTTTATGGTGCTACTCAGGAAGAGACTAACGAACTCAGGAAGAAAACCGAAGAGCTCATCGATACGATGGAGTCTCTCAATGACTCAAACCAAGAGGGAGCTTCCTCTCTCCGCACGTTAAAGGCTGACATCAAATCTGCAAAGCAATCTATTATTGATTACTTAAAGCAGATTGTTACTGCTGCAAGCGATGTTGTCGATGCATACCAAAATGTGTATGAGACGCTCCATAATGCAGCCGATGAATATGCCGCAAACGGATATATCACGATTGATACCCTGCAGTCTATTATCGAATTGGGTGCGCAGTATATGCAATACCTCATGGATGAAAACGGGTTGCTGGTTATCAACGAAGAGAACATCAATAAGGTGCTTGCTGCAAAGACGCAAGAATTAGCTCTCAATCAGGCTATGACCTATGTTGAGCGTCTCCGCCTTGCGTTGCAGGAGAACTCCATTGAAGACCTGAACAACCTTCTGTACGCCACTACAGAGGCTACGAACGCCACTTGGGGATTGGTGTACGCCAACCTTGCCTTGCTTGGACTGGACGATGACCAATATCAAGCTGCGCTCCATAACATCAATGCAATTCGTTCTTTGGCTGATAGTGCCGTTAGTGGTATCGGTCAAACTGCCGGTAAAACGGCAGAGGAACTAAACAACATGAAAGATGGTCTCGATGACATCTTGAAGTATGTTATGGATATGCTCAAGCAACGTATCAACGACCAGATTGATGCGCTTGAGGATATGAAAGATGCCTACGCTGACATTATTTCTTTGCGCAAAGAAGCTTTGGAGGCTGCAAAGTCGGAAGCAGATTACCAAGACAAGGTAGCAGAGAAGGTTAAGGCGCTCGCTAAATTGCAGGCTCGTATCAATGCACTTTCCTTAGATGACAGCCGCGATGCACAGGCACAAAAGGCAAAGCTCGAAGAGGAAATGTCTCAGCTCCAGAAAGAGCTTGCTGACACCCAGTCAGATTATGCGGTAGATGCTCAGAAAAGCGCACTTGACAATATGCAGAAAGCGTATGAGGAGCAGAAAAACGCAGAAATCAAAGTGCTTGAGGACAGCATCTCTTCTTATCAGAAGCTGTATGATATGGCTATTGCATATATCCAGTCAAACTGGGGCTCATTATATGATGAGCTAATTGCTTGGAACTATCAATATGGCGATGAACTGAGCAGCACTATCACGACAGCTTGGGAAAACGCCTTAGCTGCCGCACAGAGATATGGAAGCTACGTCAATGCGTTGAATAGCATTGGCGCTGATATCGATGCTGCAAATGGTGCTGGTTCAAATTACATTGTTGGTGAAACGACATATGACAACAGTTCCTCCAATGAGGAAATGATTCATGCTATCATCAAGGAGATGTATGCGAATAGCCAAGCGCACCATACTGCCAGTAAGGAAGAGAAAGCGCGGCTCGACAAGCGCAATCTGACCCTTGGCGCAATGCTCGGTCAGTACGGCGTAAATGCTTACCGCCAAAACGGAACGTGGTATGTGGATGGTGGTGCACTTCTTTATGAGAAGTATCGTAAGTACATTTACCACACTGGTGGTATCGCAGGCGACCAGCCGACTCTAAAGCAAAATGAGATTCTCGCCGTCCTCGAAAAGGGTGAGGCGGTTCTCGATGCGAAGAAAGAAGCCGGTCTCTATCGCATTATTGATTTCACTACCGCACTGTCGGACAAGCTTAGCAAGTTGCTCACCCTTACGGACATGAGCCGTATGTTCGGTCAGATGCAAGGTGATGTTACGAAGGCTGCTTCTGCTTTTGCTCCAATCAATAACACACAGATACCCAGCGTATCCTTTGGTGATGTTATCATTTATGGAGCAAATGAAGAAACGGTTGAGAAACATCGTGAAATCAATCGGCAGTTCACCAATGATGTCATCAAACAACTGAATATCAAACGTTAACGGTGCGGAGGGAGCTTCTGTCTCCCTCCCACTGATATTTTATGAAAGGAGATGGATGCGGTAAACCATGTTTAACTGTTATGAGTTTACTTTTGACGGAGAGTCCTCTGCGATGTATGGGCTTATGGTCTATGACATTGGTGGCAGAGGTCAAAGCGATGTGAGCTTTGGTAACAAAGCATCCATCGTCGAAACAAGAACAAACAATCGGATTCAGCCAATTTACTTTGGGACGAATTACCACAGCAAGCCACTTGAATTCAAGTTGGTTTTTGGTGCCGAGCGCGAGCTCGACCGGTATGAGCTTGAAGATATCGCTTATTGGTTGACTGGACGCAAAGAGTACAAGTGGCTTTCCATCGGGCAACAGGATATGGAGCAACTTCAATTTCGCTGCATGGTCACTGAGTTGACCCCCATCTCACATGGATGGTTACCCGTCGCATTTCAGGCGACCATTCAATGCGATTGCCCCTATGCGTATAGCTACCCGTTTGAAAAGCAGTACACGATTTCCGGTGAGACTACCATTCTGTTCCGCAACGAAAGCTCGGTGCGTGAATATCTCAAGCCTGAGATTTCGTTCGCACCTGCATCCAGCACAAGAACTTTGTCTCTTGTAAATCTGAATGATGACAACCGAGAGTTCAAGTTGACTGGCATTCCAAGCGGTGCATCTATTTTCGTCAACAACAGCAACGGCATCATTCAAGAGCTCTCAAGTGGTTACAACCTATACGATGGATTCAATCTCAACTTCTTCCGCTTGGTTCACGGAGACAATAATATCAAAGTAACCGGTGATGGCGTACTGACCATCTCTGGCAGGTTCTTATACAATGTTGCAGGATAAGGAGGTGTTGCGGATTGTATCTTGATTATTCCAAATTGGCGTTTGATAAAAACGGCGCGCCAGAAACGCCTACGCTCGTCCTGAAGACGATGCATGAGGAGACTATTGGAGTTATCCCCGGTGTCTATAACCTAAAGCTGTCCGTCAAGTTTGCAGAACCAAGCGAAATGACATTCGATGTTCCTGCCATCCTTGATGGCGAGAAGAACTGGATTTATGACGAGCTTGTTGGATATAAGGTCATCTACACCGAACACTATGGTATCTACGTTGTTATGAACCCGACAACAAGCGCTGATGGTATTTCCGATGTGAAACACGTTCAGTGCTACTCTTTGGAAAAAGTTCTCGACACAAAGAAATTCTTCCTTGAAGACGGCGATGACGGTAGTACATTCAAGTTCTTCAATCAGACAAACCATAACGACCCGGACACTATCATCGGTAGAGTCCTTGAGGTTGCCGATGGCTGGCATATGGGCTATGTTGCTCCGTCTGTTGCCCAGCGCTATCGCACATTCGATGGGTATGACGATTACCTTATGTCCTTCCTGTATGGCGACTGCCAAGACAAGTTCCGCTGTGTGTTCGTGTTTGACCCTTACGAGCGCAGTATCAATGTCTATGACGCCGATATCGAATTAGAGACGCTTCCCATTTATCTGGACTTTGATAATCTGGTTGAGAGCCTTGATATCGAAGAGGTGACCGATGAATTGGTTACTGCAATCAGACCGTATGGTAGTGATGATGTAGATATCCGAGAGGTCAACCCCATCGGCTCCAACTGGATTTACGACCTTAGCTATTTCATTGCGAACGGTGACCTTCCTGATGCCCTTGCTGCAAAGTGGGAAGCATGGCAACGTACTGTTCTCAATCGCCAAACATACTACAAAGGTTTGGTAGCGTTACAGGCATCCGCATCTTCCACGTTACTTGCAACGCAAGCTGCACTCGCGGATTTGAAGGGCGAGCTGGATACGCTTACTGCACAGCAAAGCGTTACGATTCAGGCGCTTGCAATGGAAACCACATCAACCGGTAAGGCTAACCAGCAAAAGTTGCTTGATGAAATCAATCAAAAAATTGCCGCGAAGAAGGCTGAGATTGCTGCAAAAGAAGATGAGATTGCTGCGCTTGAAGCGAACATCAAGCCATATGCAGAGCAGATTCAAGCTGTTGTCAACGAACTATCTATCAGTAAGTTTTTTTCAGAAGAAGAGTACACAATTTTGCGCAAGTACATTATTGAGCAGGATATTACCGAAGACACTTTTGTTGCCACGAGTGTTGATACGACTGTATCTGGTAGTTCCTACTCACTGGTAAATGAAAGAGTTTCCGTAGATGCTTCTTCAATTTCTGAGGTCGATTTGACCAACGAGTTCCAAAAGAAAATGTATGTACTTTCTGGTGGCAACTTTGCTTTCAGTGGAAGCCACAATATCACTGGCGATATTATTCGTGGCACACTGGAGGTTGGTTCAGACAACCAGTATGTGCTGAGTTTGTACGCAGGTTCAATCACTGTCAATACGACAAAGGCTTCAAGCGGCACAATCACGCTTGTCGGTTCGTTATCATCTTTTTCATCTGATATTAGAGATGTGACCATCGATGAGGTAACTACACGGGAAGGCAGCAAGATTTCGTTTGTCTGCGGCACTGGCTCTATGTATTTGACGGCAAATGTCAGTGATTACCAAAAATACTCTGTGCAGTTGGAACTGTATGACTACGCGCTGGATGTTCTTGCAGATTTGGCTACACCTACATATGAATTTTCGGTTGACTCTGCAAACTTCGTATTTGCCCAAGAATTCGCACCGTTTCGAAACCGCTTGGAGCTGGGTAAGGGCGTGTATCTCAACGTCGGCGGTAAGCAGACAATCACGCCATATATCATCGAGTTTGAGTTAGATTTTGAAAAGCACAGCAATTTCTCGGTTGTCTTCTCAAATCGTTTCAAGCGAAAAGACTATGTCAATACATTGAAAGATATGGTAGAGACCAGCTACTCTACCAGCCGCAGCTTCGATGCCAACAAGTATTTGTATAATCAGGCTGCAAATCAAGCTGCGTCAGTCTCGAAGTTTATGAAGAGCTCATTGGATGCGGCAGTCAATACAATTATTGCCGCCAAGAACCAGAGTGTTGTTATCAACGGTAGTGGTATCCATGTCGGAGGTGATTCCAAGTATCAGCTTCGCATTGTAGATAGCATGATTGCTATGACAGACGATAACTGGGCGACCGCAAAGCTTGCTATTGGTCTGTTTGCGTCCGACGAGGTTGGAACGTACTTTGGTGTGAACGCAGAGGTTATCGGCGGTAAGCTTATTGTTGGCAACAATCTTGTTATTGAGAATGAGACCGACGACGGTGTCATGCAGTTCAAGGTGGACTCAAGCGGCGCATGGTTGAACAACTCCACGTTTGTTCTCCAAAAGGACAACGGCGGCAAGATTCTCATTGACCCTATGTATGGTATTGCCGCAGGCACAGGTGACCTGTACTCCGTAGATGGCACAACTGTTTATCCGTCATTTATTAGTCTTGGACGCAGCCGTGATAATATTCTGTTCGACGATGACGGGATGCCTCAGAATGCAAATTTCTATCTCGATATCGATGATGGCAGCGTCTACATCCGTGGTAAGGTTTCTGCTACTTCCGGTAAAATCGGTGGTTTCACTATTGAAGACGACTACCTCCACGCTGGTAGTGGAAGTAACTATATCGCTCTGAACGGTTCTGGCACAAATGCTAACTCCGCCTATGCAATGTGGGCTGGTGCAGCCGCTCCCGCATCTGCGAAATTCTGGGTAAAAAAGAATGGCGATATGTATGCAAAGAGTGGTACGTTTCAAGGTGTCGTGTCTGGCGCATCGTTCAAGGACAAGTCTGGCAATTCCATGATGAATAGCAACTATGAGTTCACTGCTGGATACCTCAATCTCAATGGACTGAATGTTGGAAACGGCAATTTTACAGTCGATGCCAGTGGTAATGTTTCTGTTCGAGGTAGCATCACAATGGCTGCTGGTTCATCAATCAACTGGGCTTCTGTCACAGAATCAAACGTTGGAAATAGCAGCTCATATCAGAGAGCTAATACCGCCTACAACCTTGCAAACACCGCGAACTCAAATGCAGGTGATGCATACAACTTGGCGAACACCGCTTTGCAGGCTGCATACGACAATGCATTGAGCGACAGAGATATCTTCAATATGCTTACTAACGGAAGCACGCGCTTTGGCATTTTTAGCGATTCAACATCAAACAGGCTATATATCAATGCAAATTACATCCGCTCTGGTACTATTGATGCTGATATTATAACTCTCGGCAGTGATTGGGGTGGCTTCAAGTGTGCACTTGGTTCTGACGGTACTGGTCGTTACACCTATGGTGCTAAAATGTATGGGTCTAATGAGGAGTTTTATTTTATCGCTACAAATGCTGGTGTCCGTATGCAATCCGATGGTGAATCATTTGTTGTCACAAGTACCCGTATTGTTGCAAGTACGGATATAGACACCTCTTCGGACAGGCGATTGAAAAACAATATCTCGTCCGACTTAGACAGGTACATCCCATTTTTTATGCGTTTGCAGCCGAGCGTCTATCGGTTTAATTCTGGTCGAAGTGGTAGGTTCCATACTGGCTTTATCGCGCAAGAAGTAGAAGACGCATTGCGTGATAGTGGTCTTAGTACGCAGGATTTTGCTGGATTAGTAAAGTGCTCCGGGCTGAATGATGCACATTCAAAATATACAGACGAGTATTCCCTGCGCTATGCAGAATTCATTTCCCTGAACACTTACATGATTCAGCGATTGTACCGGCGTATTGACGAGCTCGAACATAAACTTCAAGCAATTGAAGCATAATAACTCCACGATTGAAAAGCACCCGAAGGCTTTTGTAAGGAGTGGCACATCCTATGGTGTTCCGCTCCCGATTTTATTTACCCAAAAGATATAAAGGAGAGCCATATGAAAGACGAGATTATGAATCGACTTGCCGCTGTTCTGAATGCGTTGAACGCAGTTAGTGTAAACGGCAAACAAAACCTTGCAAATCTGAGTGGCAGCATTGCTGTTATCGAGGAGGTTGCCGCTATGCTGAGTGATGCTTCTATCGAAAAGGCTTCCGCAGCAGATGGCGAAAAGAAAAAGTAAAGGTGGTGAACCTATATGCCCTGTGACTACAGCCCATATACGTTACCGACCATTGACTTCGTAGCTGGAGAGACGCAGGACTTTGCGTTCTACACCTACTTCTATAAGAACCACCAGCCGTTTGCGCTGAGTGGGTGTACGGCAAACTTCTCTATTGTTAGCTTTACCAACAAGACAGGTGTACCGATTCTTACGAAGCCAATGGAATCACATTTTAACGATGATGTCACCGCAGAAAATGTGTTGGCGGTCACATTAGACCCGTTGGACACGGTAGATTTGTGTGGTAAGTACATCTATCAAATCACTATCAAAGATATTAACGGCAATATCGAGATTCCCAAACAAGGCATCTTATTTATTACCAATAATATCAACAAGAGTTTCATCAGGCAATAAACCGGGGCGTATGCACCCGGCTTTTATTATGCCCATTTTTAGAGGAGGACAGATTCTATGAATACAACCTACTTTCTGAATTGTGCGGCAGGCAATATCTTCAACACGAAAACGTCTCCTGCTCTGCCAAAGACCTATTACATTGGCTTGAGCACCAGCGCCCCTGCTATCAATGGTACTGGTGTAAACGAGCCGTCCACAGATGCTGGCTATGCTCGTGTGAAGTTGAGTTCCCTTGGTGAGCCGGTTGACGGCGTTGTCACCAACAGTCAGGCTATTAACTTCAATGAATCAACTGCGAGCTGGGGAACGATTACCCATTTCGTTATTTACGATTCCGCCACTGTTGGCGAGGGCAATCTCCTGATGTATGGTACGCTCTCTACACCGCGTAGCGTTGAGACTGCAACCATTATGACCATCAAGGAAGGCTATCTGTCTCTGTCTGCTCAGAACCCCACCTGATAAGGAGTTGAGTCGCATATGGCAAAAGAGTTTGATATTTACCTAAACAAACGACTTACTGAATGCGACATTATCGTCTACTCCATTCCATTCCGTGATGGATTGACCGCGACGAACCGTATGATTTTGGAGAGTTGCCTTGAGAGCTATACCCTCCAGAAGTTCATCGCTGTTGAAACTGGCTCCGAGCTGGTCTCTCATATCGACAAGATGATTAAGACCTGTAATGAGCGACTGCACATGGCATCAACTTGGGGCATCGATTTGGAGTTCCAAACGCACTATGTTCTCAATCCTGTCCCAACCGTCATTGAGATTGCACCAAACGATGATTTGCAAACGCTTCGGAATATGTTTATGAGCGTTGAAGACAAGCTGCAAATCACCGCCGCATCTATAGATGCTATGGTTGCCAAGTCGTTGGGCGAAGGCGGTTCGAGAATGAACATTGACGCTGAAGTGCGCCAGTCTCTCAAGAATAGTCTTCTCCGCCCTGCGGCGGCACTTCCAGTTGACACCAAGGTGCGCCAGATTTCAGAACAAAATTTCCTGACCATTGATGCTCCGGTCGAACCGAGTGCGGAAATCGTTGACCTTTGCTACCGTTTCTATACTGCGGCGGGGACAGCTATGCAGATTGCCGCCGCTGTCATTGAAACAGAGATTCACTTTTCTCTCGGTAGCGGCGAATCTGGAATTGAGCTCTCCGCAAGTGCAGATGGAACGGCAAAAAAGTATGAGGCAATACAGAGTACAGTCGAAATCCTTGCTGGCATCACGGAGAAAATCACACAATTTATGGCACCGGAAAAGGGTGGCATTTTGTTGTCAGCAGCAGCCACGCCAATCTTGAAGCGGCATAGACTGCTCAACGAAATGGACGCAGATACGCTGCTGACTTATGACGATATGGCGCTGGAAGACATCGACTACATTATCCTATAACGAACGGAGGTGACGCGAGTGATTTATATCAAGCTGGATGACAGTATGAACCTCGTTATCACTGTGAATGAACCGATTTATAGGGGCGACAACTTGAATCAGAAAATCATCTACCTGATTCCGTTGCAGGTCGGCGAAATCGATATGCTGACTGCGACCCCTTATTTGAGCTACATCCGTGCAGACGGTGTAGCTGACATCGTGCGGCTGGAACGCCAAAGCGAGAAATACAAAGAAGCCTATTACCAATATGTATTTCCGGTTTCTTGCCGATTAACAAAGTTCCCCGGAGAAGTTTGCTCATGGCTTCAAATCTTCTCGGGTACGCCGTCTAACCCGACCATCGCAAAGAGTGGCGAGTGTCTGCTTTATGTCGAGGAATCCAAGAACATGGACGACTATATCTGCGACCATCAGCTTTCGGCTATTTACGAGATGCAGAAGAAGACAGAGGACACGGAGAGCAATATGGACGCCATCCAAGAGGAGATTGACAAACTCGTTAAAGATGATGGCGTTATCCACTTTACAAGCAATAGCGGCAACGACCCAGTGGACGAAGATGCCGTGATTCAATTCTGATTGACGGAGGTGATATGAGATGGGCGTGAGAGTCGCTTACGGAAAGAAAGGTAGAATTTCCGCTGCAATTGCTTCCGGTACTATCCCAAAAGATAGTCTGATTATCACCAGCGACAGCAAAGAGTCCGAACTGTATTTCTACGATGCGAATGGTGAGATGAAAAATATCTCCGAGCGCAAACAGTTTGAGACGTTAACCGAGGCGCAAGCGTGGGTCAAGACCTACGATTGTGCGGGACACATTATTTCAGTGCATAACGGTTCTGATTGGGTTCCGTATATCGTTTCTGCTGACGGGAAATTGTCTCCCGTTAATGCAGGCGACATTAGCGTTGGCGATGTCAAAGTGATTGATGGCGGCGCTGCGAACGGTATCCAATGAAACCATTCTGCAAAAATATTTTGAAGGAGGAAAGTTATGCCCAATACTACGATGAAAACCCAAATTCAAGTTCGGCGTGACACAACGGCAAATTGGCTTGCTAACAAAGACGTTGTACCTGCCGCTGGTGAGCCTTGCTTTGACTTGGAGCTTGGCACTCTCAAGATTGGTGATGGCGTTACCACTTATGAGAACCTGAAGGCTATCAGTGGAGCAAGCGCCGCCCATTATGAAGGCGTGAAGGCAGAGGGCGAAAGTGACAACGATGTCATTACTCGCGTTCTGACTGCGGCTGGCGTTACTGCTGAAAAAGATGACATCTTTGTTGTCAAATCTCTGATTGCCGATGGCAAGTATTCTTACACTGCCTATGTCTACGATGGCTCTGTGTGGGCTGCGATGGATGGAAACTACAGCGCCGAGAATGTTTACTTTGCCGATGACCTGACGTACACTGCTGCCATTGGTGTTCTGACCGTTCCGAGCTCTGGCTCTGGTACGATTGCCGCATCTGGCAAGAATGTTAAGGATGTTCTCGCGTCCATTCTGGCGAAGGAAAAGAATCCGACAGCAACACAACCCGCCGTGACAATTACTTGTAAGCAAATTGCAGCGTATGAGGTTGGTTCAAAAGTCATTCCTGCGTACACCGCTTCTCTGAGCGCGGGTAGCTATACATACGGTCCTGCAACTGGTATCGCTGCTACCGCTTGGAGCGTAACCGACGGTACTGCTACCAAGGATACTGCCTCCGGTTCGTTCGATGAGCTGACAGTTGGCGACGCTACCAGCTACGCTATTACGGCTACTGCGACTCACGGCGAGGGTGCTGTTCCCGTAACGAACCTCGGTAATGAGTATGCCGCCGGTAAAATTGCTGCCGGTAATAAGAGCAAGGCGACAGGCAAAATCACTGGCTACCGCAACAGCTTCTACGGAACGCTGAAAGCGAAGGATGGCGAAGTGAACTCTGCACTTGTGCGTGGTCTTATCGGTAAGAGTGGTAAGGCTCTGGCGGCTGGCAACAGCTTCAACCTCGCAATCCCCGTTGGCGCCATTCGCGTTGTGTTCGCGTATCCCGCAACGCTGCGTGATGTTAGCTCCGTGCAGGACGTGAATGGTATGAACGCGGAAGTCAAGACCGCTTTCACCAAGACCGTCGTTTCTGTCGAGGGCGCGAACGGTTATCAGGCAATCGACTATAAGGTGTATGTGATGGATATGGCTAACGCCAACGATACTGCAAACACCTATAAAGTGACAATCTAATATGGAGGTGACGCATAATGGCTGATTTTGGCAAACTGAATTTTGCGGTTTCATTTAATCCGCAAACTGCGTTCCCTCTGGACGCACGTTATTACTTCTATTCTCTGAGTGCTGCTGAAGCTGCCGCCGCTACCGCTGTTGAAGTTGGTAGTTCGGACGGCACTTATTTTTATGGCGAAAATGTTTGCGTCGTAACGGAATCTTCCGCCGACCTGTACATTATTCAGCCGGACAAGACCCTGAAGGCAGTCGGTTCTGCCGTCCTTGGCGATGGCAAGTCCATCGAGATTGTTGATGGCAAGGTCGCTCTGAAGGGCTTTGGTTCCGCCACCGCAGGTCAGCAGCCTCGCATCAATGCGGCTGGTACTGCTATTGAGTGGTACACACCCGATACCAGCACCGTTTCCGGTCTGGCTGATACCGTCGCTGGTCATACACAGGACATTCAAAACCTCCAGACTGGTAAAGCTGATAAGGCTACCACACTTGAAGGTTATGGTATCACTGATGCTATGACCGCTACTGCAATCGCGGAGGCAATCAAGACGGCTATCGCCGAGACCGGTCATGCCAGCTTCACGAAGGTTGATGCAGTCCCTGCGGCTTCTGAAGCCAAGGATAATGTTCTCTATCTCGTGATGAATGCCGACACTGGCTTCTACGATATCTACGCAAAGGTAGATACCGAAGTTGTTCGTCTGGATGATGTAAGTGTAAACCTCGACAATTATTCCACCACAGAGCAGATGAACGAAGCTATTGCTACTGCCATTGCCAACAAAGTTGACAAGGTAGATGGTAAGGGGCTCTCTACCGAGGACTTTACGACTGCGCTGAAGGAAAAGTTGGTTGCTCTGCCAGAGGGCGCAGAAGCCAATTACGTCAAGAGTGTTTCTGACGAGTTCACTGTTTCTGCAGAGGGTAAACTCGAAGTCAAGGAGGTCGCTCCGGCTAAAGTTACTGGTCTCCCTGATGCTCTGGCTGGTAAGGTTGATAAAGTTGCAGGTAAAGGCTTGAGTGCCAACGACTACACCGATGAAGAGAAAGAAAAGCTTGGCGGCGTTGAAGCGGGCGCAAACAAGAACCTCATCGAGATTATCAAGCTGGCTGGTGCCGCGTTGAACATCTCTGAGAAGGCAGTTAACATTCCATTTGCTGGTGATACTGCTGGTGTTGTCACCAGTTCCACCGGAGAGAATAAGGTCGCTGTCGCTGAAGACGGAAGCATGGAGGTCAATAGCCTTAACATGAATAAACTGGTTCAGTCTGATGGTGATACACTGATTCTCGATGGCGGTAATGCCGCTGTCTGATTAAAAACACAATGAGCGGAGCTTTGTGCTCCGCTCTAACTAAAACCACATAAAAAGGACGGTAATCATTTATGGCTACTACAACATTTAATACCCGCATTTCTCTGAAGTATGACACCTACGCACAGTGGGTTGAAAAAGACCCCCAACTGCTTGTCGGTGAAGTCGCCGTTGTTGTCGTTCCGGCTGAGACTGGTGCCGTAGCGAAGGAGCCTGCTGTTCTGTTTAAGGTTGGCGACGGCGCACACAAATTCAGCGAGCTGCAGTTCACTGCTGGTTTGGCTGCTGACGTGTACGACTGGGCAAAAGCAGCTTCCAAGCCCACCTATTCCGCAAACGAGATTGGGGGTCTGTCCGACTACATCTCAGGCGAGATTCAGGATACTGATACCCAGTACAAGCTGGAGGTCGATGCGGATAATAGCCGCAAGTTCCACCTGTATTCTCAGGCAAAGGGTACATCTACTTGGAATTTGGTGAGCACAATCACCATTCCTGACGAGACCGTTTATACGCTGGCTGAAGGCACTGCAAATGGTACTGTCAAGTTCAATGGCGAAGACGTGAAGGTTCACGGTCTTGGCACTGCTGCCTATAAAGACGAAGGCGCTTTTGACGCGGCTGGCGCTGCGACTAAGGCGCTGGAAGATGCAAAGACCTACGCAGATGGTAAGGACGCAGCAATTGCGGCAGCGAAGAAGGCTGGCGATGATGCGCAAACTGCCGTTGACGCTCTGGGTGAGCGCGTCGGTGCGTTGCCCGAAGGTGCTACTGCTACGACCGTTGTTGGTTACGTCGATGAGAAAATCGGTAAGATTCCTGCTCAGACCGACTATACCGTAACTGTCACTCCTTCTACCCCGGATGGCGTGGCAAAGCGCTACAACATCAAGCAGACGGCTACCAATCTGGATGTGAATATCGATATCCCCAAGGATATGGTTGTTGAGTCCGGTACGGTTGAGACAAAGGCTGAGGCTGGTGCATGGGGCGAGGCTGGTACATACCTGCATCTGGTTCTTGCCAACGCTACTGAAGACAACATCTACATCAATGTTGGCAGCCTGATTGAGTACGTCACTTCTGGCTCCAAGGTTGGCGACCAGATTGTGATTGATGTCAGCGCTGACCATAAGGTGACTGCTACTCTCACCGAGGGTTCCGTGACTCTGGCACAGCTCCATGCTGACGTGCAGTCTGCTATCGGCAAGGCGCACAGCCATACGAACAAGACTGAGCTGGACAAGATTGTTACCGGCGATAAGGCAAAGTGGGACGCCGCTGAACAGAAGGCGCACGAGCATGATAACAAGGCTATCCTCGACACTATCTCTCAGGATAAGGTCGATGCGTGGGACGGCGCTGTTACTAAGCAGCATGAGCACGCAAACAAGACTGTGCTTGACGGCATCTCCGCCGAGAAGGTTGCGGATTGGGACAGCAAGGCTGCTGGCAACCATGAGCACGATATTACCGAGCTGAAGCAGGCTTCCGGTTATATTGTGTTCAACTGTGGCAGCGCCTCTGTTAACATCTGAGCATAAATAAAACACAAGCAACCCCGTCGTGTGTTATGCACGGCGGGGCTTTGCTTATAAGGAGGCTACTGTATGGCTGAATATAATGCACGAATCAGACAAAAGCGAGACACGAGCGCAAACTGGACAGCAAAAGACCCCATCCTTTTGGATGGTGAAATCATCATTGTTGATACAGCCAGTGGTAGCGTTCGTAAGAAAGTTGGAGACGGTACGAAGAAGTATTCTCAGCTCCCCTTTGATGATGAAGAGATGCTGACTGCTCTTGCTGAAAAGTGTGATGCAAGCAATGCTGTTACTGCTACGTTGACCGCAGCAGGATGGGCGAGTGGACAGCAGACACTTACCATTGCTGGGCTTGGTGCAACGCAGAATGGTGTTATCGGCTTGTCTCAGAGCATTACCGATGAACAGCTCTCTGCTGCGTCTGAAGCAGAAATGTATATCTGTGGTCAAGCAGCGGGTTCTGTAACGATTGCCGCAAATGGGTCTGTACCCACTTGCGATATTCCAGTCGTTGTTATCCTGCTTGGTTGAAAGGGTGGTGCAGTAAATGAGTAATACACCAAACTACAACCTCTATTTGACCGATGACAGCTCAACTCGCTTTCAGGAATGGCGCAACCAGATGAATGGAACCGAGAACTCCAATATGGTAAAAATCGATGCTGCCCTTGGTGAGAAAGCAAACAGCAGTGTGGCAATCAATACCACTCTGCTTGCGTCTGCATGGGTTGGTGTCGATGCGCCCTACACGCAAACCCTCACGATTAGCGGGCTTACTGCATCGCAGAACGGCACAATCTCTGTTGCTCATAATGCAACTGCAGAACAGCGTGAAATTGCTCGTGAGGCAATGCTCTCAGTTATCGGACAGGCTGATGGTGCATTGACTATCGCCGCTGATGGCGAGATGCCAGAGCGTGACATTCCTGTTTGCATCATTCTCTTAGGTTAAAGGAGGGGCGTAAAATGCCTATTTTATCTAACTTCCCCGGCGGCGCAGGTTCAGGCAGTGGTGGTCTGACACTTGCGGCTGTCTCCGGTATTACCACGCAGGTTTCTTCTGAGAAAGTCTATGTGAAGTGGACTGACCCCGATGACCTCGTTGTGGCAGGTTCTACGATTGCTGCTTGGGGCGGCACCCTGCTTGTTCGTAAGGCGGGCTCCGCGCCTACAAGCCGTCGTGACGGCACTATCGTTCTCGATAGTAAAACACGAGACGCTTATAAGAATACTTACTTCTGTGACAGTGGTCTGTCCAACGGAACGAAGTATTACTATAAGTTCTTCCCCTATACAACTGCAAATGCCTACACTGACAGCACGGATGACGAATTCAATGCGATTCCGACTGTTCAGGTTGCAGGCATCACAAGCTGGAATGTTACCGGCATGAGTGCCTCTTCTGAAGCAGGCAACGGTAAGATGACCGTTAAGTGGACTGACCCTTCTGCTTCTATTTCTGCCGATGGCGTGACTCTGGCATCGTGGGCAAGCACCACAATTGTTGTGAAGAGCGGCAGCTACCCTACAAGCAAGGATGATTCCGGCGCTGTTTATACGCTAAAGGTCACGACACGCAACCGATATTCCAGCACGCCGTTGACGATTACCGGTCTGACAAACGGAACGAAGTATTACATTGCTTTCTTCCCAGAGACCACGGACGGCGGCATCAACACCTCTACGTCTCAGCGGACGACTGGTACAGCAAACCGTATTACGATTGCGAACGTACCCGCCCAGAGCGGTACACTGACCTACAATAAGTCTTCTCAGTCTCCGAGCTGGAGCAATTATAACACGACTTATATGACGATTGGCGGTACGACATCCGGCACGAACGCAGGCAATTACACGGCTTCTTTTACGCCGAAAACCGACTATCGCTGGTCTGATGGGGCGATTACCGCCAAGAGCGTTGTTTGGTCTATTGGCAAAGCGACTGGTACGTTGACTGTGAGTAAGGCAACAATCAAGCTTAGCTTGAGTAAGCTTACTGATACGTTCACGATTGGTGGCAACTACGATGGCACGCTGAGCGTGACCTCCAGCGCAACTGGCGTTGCCACTGTTTCCCGTAGCGGGAATACAGTTACCGTTTCTCACGTCCACCAAACAAATGGCGAAGCTATTATCACCGTGAGCTGCACTGCTGGTACGAACTATTCTGCACCGGCAAGTAAGACTGTCAAAGTTACAGCAGAGTTTATTCTTGCTACGCTGAATGACAACTCTTGGGCGGCTATCCATAGTGTTTCTGGAACTGGCGCAAGCTACTGGGCAGTCGGCGACCGTAAGGCTGTGACTGTAAATGGCACTGTCGGCACACAGGCTGTGAATGGTACTTACTACGCTTATATTATTGGCTTTAACCACAATAGTAGCAAGGAAGGCAATGGTATCACATTTGGCACATTCAAAACTGCTTTGTCTGGCGGCACGGATATTTGTTTAGTTGATGGTAATTACAACGGTTACTCAACAAACGGTACCAAGTATTTCAACATGAACCACAGCTCAAACACCAACGCTGGTGGCTGGAAGGGTTGTGACCTTCGCTATGATGTGCTTGGCTCAACGAACACGAATGATGGCGATGCCACAGCAACAACTGCGACAAACCCTGTCGCAAATACGCTAATGGCTGCACTTCCGTCAGACCTCCGCGCTGTGATGCAGCCGATGACTATCTACACAGACAATACGGGCGGTGGTAGTGACAATGCGTCTTATGTTACTAAGACCACAGACTACCTTCCGTTGCTGGCTGAGTATGAGATTTTCGGCACACGCAGCTATGCGAACTCTGCCGAAAAGAACTATCAGGCGCAGTATGCTTATTACTCTGCTGGAAATTCGAAGGTGAAATACCGTCACAGCGCAACAAGTTCCACTGCTTGGTGGTGGGAGCGTTCTCCTTATTACTGCTACAGCGGCGCCTTCTGCCTTGTGAACACGAGCGGCAACGCGAACTATAACTCCGCCTGGTATTCCTTTGGCGTCGCCCCGGCTTTCCGCGTCTAATCCTGCATCAACAGTATCAAGCCCACGGAAGTGGGCGTGTTCAAATCATTAAGGGAGAGGGACGGTACACCCTCTGCGGTAAATGCAAGGGAACCTCGTCCCCCTCCCCATCCTATAATTAGCAAGGGTACACCCTTTGCGATTAGTGGTGAACGGCTCCAGAATAGTGCATTCGGAGCTAATAAATCCAAGAACGAAAGGAGATTCTTATGTCAGTCTTAAAAGCACACAGGTCTGAAAGTAAGGCTGAGTTCGTCAATGTGGCGAACAAAATCTACATCCAAACCATCGCTTTCCTGTCGAGGTTGTCATCTCGGTACTCCCGGCTCGTATCTAAGTCCGTGTCGGAGCTTGCCTCAGAAGTTGTAGACCATGCAGAAAAAGCAAACAGCATCTATCCATCTGATGCGGCACGAAAAGAACTTCGTAAGCAACATCTGCTCGAAGCGAGAGCCTCCCTGATGGCTCTCGATGTCCACCTTGCTCATTGTTACGACTTGATGATGACGAACCCGTCCGGTTGTTTTACAACCGGTAGCGGAAACTCTGTCGGTGCGTCAGACGCGAAGAAAAAGCTGGAGCACAAAATCAAAGTCAAGAATTGTCCCGCTCACAAAGCCGTTCCGTTATTGCAAAGCAAAATTTATTTTGACCGAAACTGGTCGTGTTGTGATGAACGGAAATCGTGATGGAGTAAAGCGGGCACGAAGAAAAATAAAAGCATTCCGTACAAAAATCCAGAATGGAGAAATGTCATACGATGACCTCTGGACTTCGGTGAACGGAATGCTCGCATACTTTGAATCCTACGACGACCACAATCGTGTGCTTCGGTTGCGTAGGCTTTTTTATTCGGTTTTCGGTTTTTCGCCGGAGCGAATTGAAAACTTTAGAGAAAGAGGAAAAAAGGATGAAATATGTTGTGCATAGACGCTTCAAGGACAAAGCAATTTGCGGCGAAGTAAATCTTCCCGCTATGACCATGTGTGAAGAAACCAATGGGTATATCTTCTACGGTGACAAGCTCCTCTGCGTTGCAACAAGTGAGAACGCGCATCAGTTCTTTGCTCGTGACGACGATGACGCAGGTATGCTTCGTGGGAAATTAACACAAGCCATTCAAAAAACGCTCGCAAAGCGTGATGCGAATTATCAAAATCGATGGGACAAGGTCTGGGAAGACCCAACCTGCCAACCGTATAAGCGCATCGAATATGCAGACTTCTGGCTGTGGAACCATGATTTCTTCAACGCCGATATTGATACGCTCCGACACATCGCAAAGTTGGTAGGAGCAAAGGAGGTTGCTTAAATGTATCGAATTATCACACTGGATGGAACGGAACTCGGTATGACCGACTCCGTTCTGTATATCAAAATCACTGCGAGTGGCAGCTTCGCCCCGACCACCAAAGAGGAAGCCATCGGCGTTGCTTTTAGAAGTACGCCCTATAACCTTGTAGGTCATTCTGATATTGAAGGGGCTGACACTGTGGTTGTAGCCACCGTTGACGGCGGCGAGAAGGTCAACAGTATTGAGAGCACAATCAATGTTTTACTGGGGGTGAGCGAATAATGACAATGGTTCAGAGAGCGGAACAGTTCCGCTATACGCTGCAGCTCTTCGCCCGTACTTTGGATGAGGAAAAGGTGTTGCAAATCGCAACAATTTTTGATGCTTGGAATCCCAACGCTCATGCCTATGAAGTTGGCGAATACTGCATCTACGGCGAGGATGACAATGGTGACCCACAGCTTTACGTTTGCTTGCAGGCACATACCTCACAGGCTGACTGGACACCCGATGCGGCATCCAGTCTTTTTAAGGCAGTCGGTATCACCGAGGAGGGCTATCCTGAGTGGGTGCAGCCCGTTGGCGCATCCGATGCTTACATGAAAGACGACATCGTGAGTTATGAGGGAGTCCTGTACATTTCTCTCATCGACAACAATGTTTGGAGTCCTGTTGCTTATCCTGCTGGCTGGGCTGTTTACACGAAGCCGACCGAGGATGAGTGATTATAAAACAATGCTTTTATCAAGGAGGTGGTTCGCATGAACGCCGACGAAAAAATCTGGCGCTATTTGAAATCTGCTGGTCTGAATGATTTCGGCGTCGCGGGTTTGATGGGGAATCTTTTTGCAGAGAGCGGACTGAATCCCAAGAACCTCCAAAATACATACGAGAAGAAACTTGGCATGACCGATGAAGAATATACTGCCGCCGTCGATAGCGGCAGTTATTCCAACTTTGTGAAAGACAGTGCCGGTTACGGATTAGCTCAGTGGACGTACTGGTCACGCAAGGACGCTCTCCTTGCCTCCTGTAAAGCCGCAGGAGCGTCCGTAGGGGACATGGATGCCCAGCTCAACTTCCTGCTTAAAGAGCTGTCTGTGGGCTATTCTGGGCTGCTGAGCACCCTCAAGAGCGCATCGTCTGTCCGTGAGGCATCCAATGCTGTTCTTGTCCAATTTGAACGTCCTGCCAATCAGGGACAGAGCGTCCAAGAAAAACGAGCCAGCTACGGACAAGCTTATTACGACAAGTTCGCTGGCAAAATCCAAATCAATACACCAGAACAGGAAGGAGGATGCAAGTTGAAAATTGTAGACAACCTGACAACGGTTAACTTCCGTTCAGGCAACATGACTCCGAAGTACATCGTCATTCATTATTTCGGTGCGCTCGGAACTGCAAAGAGTGTCTCTGAATATTTCAAGACACCGGGTATTCAAGCGTCTGCCCATTATGCGCTTGACGAGGGCGATACCATCTATCGCTGTGTCCGCGATAAGGATATCGCATGGCACTGTGGTGCGAACAAGTACAAGCACCCTGAGTGCCGCAACTCTAACTCCATCGGAATTGAAGCACGCCCTTCCAAAATCAATCGCAAGAGGGTTATGGCTTCTGATACTGATTGGTATTTCGAACCAAAAGTTGTGGACAACCTCGTATGGTTGACAAAGAAGCTGATGGCTCAGTACAACATTCCTGCAGACCACGTTATCCGTCATTATGATGTGACCGGAAAACTCTGTCCGAGACCGTGGTGTTGCGCCGACATGAATGTCTATTACAAGACGAGTGGCGACGCACAGTGGGAAGAGTTCAAAAAGAGAATCAGCGACGGCAAAGAGGAGGATGAAGATATGACTCTGGATACATTCAAGGAACTGATGAAGGAGTACCGTGCAGAGCTGCAGGACAATGACTGCGGCACTTGGAGTAAGGAAGCTCGTGAGTGGGCTATCTCCAACGGTCTCATCAATGGCACTGGCACTGAGGTGAATGGTGAACCCAACTATGCTTGGGCTGACCAGCTTACCCGTGAACAGGCTGCTGCTTTGTTCTATCGTTTTGCAAAACTGATGGGTAAAGCGTGATGGCTACATATAGCGGCAGCAGACAGCAAGCAAGGCGAAGGAGAAAACGCACAAGCAAACAGGACGCTTTTTCAAAAAAGCTGATTGACGATATCCGCTCCCTTCTGTGGATTGTTACAGTCGGTGGGTTGCTTTTAGCGTTCTATTGTGTAAAGCGGAACTATACCGGAGCGCTGCCGTGGATTGGGGCAATGGTTGGATTGCCGTGGTCGGCACATGGCGTGGTATGCGCATTTTATTTGAACCTGTGTAAATCTGACCATTCTGCTGGTGGTATCACATTCGAAAGCGCAAAGGCAAAAGGCTTCGTCGAAGACCCAAGCTGGGAGAGCCCAGCAATCTAAGGTGAAGGGCGGCACCTGAAATCCGCCCCACTATCTTTTAGAGAGGAGTTTGCATATGGAATTTATTGTGGAGAATTGGTATGTAATTGTTACTGGCATTGTGTTTATCGTTGGCGGCGTTATGGCTGTCCTGCGTTGGCGCAACCTGTCCACCGACAAGAAGTACGAGCAGATTCGTGGATGGCTTCTGCAGGCTGTTCTTGGCGCTGAGCGCGAGTTCGGTTCCGGTACGGGAAAACTGAAGCTGTCATCCGTTTACGACAAGTTCTGCGAGCGTTTCCCTTGGTTGGCAAAGGTCTTGCCCTTTGAAACCTTTAGCAAATACGTTGATGACGCCCTCAGCGAAATGAAAGACGTGTTGAAACAGAACTCTGCTATTGCCTCCATAGTGGAGCCGAAGGAAGGGGAAAAATAATCATCCGAGGAGGTTTCTCTTATGACCGAGCAAGAGACCGTACTGTTAATTGAGACTGAACAGCGATGCAAGTCCAATACACACAGAATTGACAACTTAGAAGGTGAGCTGAAGGAATTCCAGAGTGAGCAGAAGGCTATCTATAAAATCGCTACTTCCGTTGAGCTCATTGCACAGCGTGTCAGTAATATCGAGGGCAAGGTGGATGACACCAATCGTAAGGTAGATGCGCAAGCAAAAGCGTGGCAGGAGACCGAACGTAAATTGTCTGAGAAGGTTAATGAAACCGAGAACAAACCGTATAAGCAAATCGCCAACAATGTCAATACTGTCAAGGTTGCAATCATTACTTGCATCTCTACCTTGCTTGTATCTGGCATCATTGGCGCAATCATCGCATTTGGAAAATAATATCTAAGAATATTTTGTGGGTGTAAATATTCTTTATAGGCGGCAGCAGGACTGTCCGCCATAGCGTTGAAGCAAGTGATGGGGTCAGCATTCGTACACTTGCAGAGCTTGACTAAGGGTTATGCGGTTCCCACAGGCTGACGTAGGAGAAATCCGAAAGAAAACGCTAACAGAAAATTCATTTGACAAATACCGTTGAAGTAGTCTATAATAATAACACAAGGAGCGCCTGCTGCTAACAAGCGCCCCCTGCGGTGGAAACCCAGACGGTTGCCACAAACATACATTCTTACTGGGAAGAGGGTTTAACCCTCAAACGACAGTGAGCCGCTCTGCTTGCGACAGACGGCTCACTTCTTTCTGTTACGGAACTTGTCCCATGCTTGGATAAGAATCCAGCAGATAGACGCAATCCAAAAAACTTCTTGAAGAGTTATGTATGGTCACCTCCCTGAGAAAAATTTCCCGCGAGGGCTACATACACGCCTCCATTCCGCACTCGCGGGATGACAGGCAACCGTCTTTTTAACCGTACACCGTCTACAAAGGAGATGGGCTATGACTGAACCCGGAAACTCGACGCGGACGGTGGATTCCACAAAAGCCATTATAAAGGACTTCGGTGTAAATGTCAAATAGACAAGATATATGAGAGCTGCTGTTGAAGCACGCTCTCATTTTTTTGTGCGTTGTCACGAATACTATATATTTTTCGGGACAGATTTTGCTAAAAAGAAAAGGGCAGGAATGGGATTTTGATTTCCCAAACCTGCCCTTATTTTTTACGCTGATATATGTATGATGGCTAAAGAAAGCACCCCGTCAAAGACGGGGCACTCCTTAGTAGCCATGTTGAATTCAAAGTGAATTGGTGTAAAAGTGGTGTCAAACCAGAGGTTGTATCACCTGTAACCGTTGTGCCACAACGCTTTCTTAGCTCTGGGGCTTCATCGTCGGGAAGAGAATGACGTCGCGGATGGTGTCTGCGCCGGTGAAGAGCATGACCGCGCGGTCGATGCCCATGCCCATGCCGCCCGTGGGTGGCATACCGTATTCGAGGGCGGTGAGGAAATCCTCATCGAGCATTTCGGTCTCGTCGTCGCCGCGTTCGCGCTGCTCGACCTGCTTCATGAAGCGTTCGCGCTGGTCGATGGGGTCGTTCAGCTCGGAATAGGCGTTGCCCATCTCCGCGCGGCAGATGAAGAACTCAAAGCGCTCGGTCAGGCGCGGGTCCTTGGGGCTGCGCTTGGTCAGCGGGCTGACCTCGACCGGGTACATGGTGATGAACGTCGGCTGCACCAGATGCTCCTCGACCTTCTGGTCAAAGCAGGCGTAGAGGGCGTTGCCCCACGTCTTTTCAGCGGCGTCGGCAAGCTCAACGCCGACTGCCTTTGCCGCCGCAACGGCCTCTGCATCGTCGGTGATCGCATCGAAGTCGACGCCGACATACTTCTTGACGGCTTCCACCATCGTCAGCCGCGGCCAGCCGGGGGTCAGGTCGACCTTCTCGCCCATCCATTCCAGCTCATAGGTCCCGAGGTATTTCTGTGCGAAGGTGGTGTAGACGCCCTCGGCGATGTCCATCATATCGTGGAAATCGGCGTAGGCCTGATAGAGCTCGACAGTGGTGAACTCGGGGTTGTGCTTGGGGTCCATGCCCTCGTTGCGGAAGATGCGGCCGACCTCATACACGCGCTCCATGCCGCCGACGATCAGGCGCTTGAGGGGCAGCTCGGTCGCGATGCGCATGTACATGTCGATATCGAGCGTATTGTGGTGGGTGATGAAGGGTCTTGCAGCCGCGCCGCCGGCAATGGTGTTGAGGACGGGGGTCTCGACCTCGATATAGCCCATATTGTCCAGATAGTCCCGCAGATGCTTGATGAACTGCGAGCGGATGATGAAGTTGCGCTTGACCTCGGGGTTCACGATCAGGTCGACATAACGCTGACGATAGCGGGTCTCCTTGTCGGTCAGGCCGTGGAACTTCTCGGGCAGCGGCAGCAGGGATTTGGACAGGAGCGTGATCGTCTTCGCGCGCACGGACATTTCGCCGCGCTGGGTGCGGAAGATCTCGCCCTCGACGCCGACGATATCGCCGATGTCATATTTCTTGAAGCGGTTGTACGCGGCCTCGTCCATCTCATCCTTGCGGGCGTAGAGCTGGATGCGGCCGGTCTTGTCCTGCAGATCGCAGAAGGAGACCTTGCCCATGCCGCGCTTGGACATGAGACGGCCCGCGATGGAGACGGGTTTGCCCTCCATCTCGTCAAAATGGTCCTTGATCTCCTGTGCGGTCGTGGTGCTGACGAAGCGGGTGATGGTAAACGGGTCCATCCCCTCGGCCTGCAGCTGCGCGAGCTTTTCGCGGCGGACCTTGATCTGGTCGCCGAGGCTGACCTGCGGAGCCGCGTTCTGCTGATTCCTGTTTTCCTGTTCCATATCGTCCCTCTTATCTGTTTCTGTGATTCGTTACTTTTCGACCGTCAGGATCTTGTACTTGAGCACGCCGATGGGCGCTTCGACATCGACGATATCGCCGACCTTATGGCCGAGCAGCGCCTTGCCGAACGGAGAGTCGTCGGAGATGCGGCACTCCATGGGGTTGGCCTCCTGCGAGCCGACGATGGCGTAGAGCTCCTCGTCACCGGTCTCCATATCCTCGACCTTGATGGTGCAGCCGAGGCTGATCTTGCCTTCGGAGTCCTCGGTCTCGTCGATGATGACGGCGTGGGCGAGGATGTTCTCAACCTCGGCGATGCGGCCGTAGAGCTTGGCCTGCTCGTTCTTGGCCTCGTCGTATTCGCTGTTTTCGGAAAGGTCGCCGAAGGAGCGCGCCTCCTTGATCTGCTCGGCTACTTCCTTCTCACGCGTCGTCTTCAGATAAAAAAGCTCCTGCTCCAGCTCTTTGAGGCGGAGCGCACTGATCTTGAATTCTTTTGCCATGATTGATCGTTCCTTCCATATTCGGTCGGGCTGGAAACGCCCGGTAGTTACAGGGATTCAGCAGACATTATATCGGTCAAAGATATGGATGTCAAGAGATTTTCTGGCGGATGGCGCGGATTGCGGCCTGTAATTGTGCGTCATCCGCGTGTGCCAGCTGGCCGTAGAGCAATTTCGCCGCGTCTTCGTCGGAAAGCTCCACGGGCTCGTCCGGCGTGACGCCGATATCGGTCAGGCTGCGTCCATTCGGGGTGAAGTATTTGCCGATGGAGAGATTGAGCATGGAGCCGTCGGAGAGCGTGAAGGCAGTCTGGAAATTGCCCTTGCCGCAGGTCTTCGTGCCGACGACGGTGGCCCAATCGTATTCCTGCAGGGCGGCGGCGAAGAACTCCGCGGCGGAATAGCTGTCCTGGTTGACGAGGACGGCCATGGGCAGCTCGATGCAGGCCGCGTCGGAGCGGTCGGTCTGTTTGGTCCCGCTATAGTCCTCGCTCTGGAACAGGATCCCCTCCGGCAGGAGCCGGTCGAGGATCTTGACGAGCTCGTCCTTATAGCCGCCGCCGTTATTGCGCACGTCGAAGATCAGGGCCTGCGCGCCGTCATCGAGCAGAGCGTCGATGGCGGCGGAGGTCTCGTCAAAGCAGCGGGTATCGAAGTTGGCGATCTTCACGTAGCCGATCTGACCGTCCAGCATTTCATAGGTGGCCACAGCGGTCTCGATGCTGCGGCGTTCGACCGTCAGGGTCAGGCGCTCGCCGCCGCGGAGGATGGTCAGGGCCACGGAGGTCCCCTCCTCTCCTCTGACCTTTGCGCGGGTGCCAGTCATGCCGAGCGTGAGCGTGGACTCGCCCTCGACCTCGGTGATGATATCGCCGACCTGCATGCCGGCCTCCTCGGCCGGGCCGCCGGCGGTTACCTGCTCGACGCGCATGCCGCCGTCCTGCTCCTGCAGGGTGATGGTGATGCCGATACCGACGTAGGCGTTCTGCATCTGCTCGTCATAGCTGCTTTTTTCCTCGGCGGTGAGGTAATAGCTCCAGCGGTCGCCGGTTGCTGTGACCATTGCAGAGGCGGCTGCATCGGCAAGCGCCTGCTCGTCGTAGTCGTCGATGAAATAGCGGTCCAGATAGGCGGAAATTTCGCTGGTTTTATTTGTGACGGGCAGTTCCTCCAACGCCGCGTAAATCTGCGCCGATGTCACGCGGGCGGAGAGCATCCACACACCGCCCAATATGGCGATGGTAAGCAGCACGCACAACATGATTTTCCACGTCTTTTTCATAGGACCTCCCAAATTCGCACAGTAAAAATCTGCCCCACAGCCCGGAATGGGCTGTGGGTGCGGAAAAAGCGTTGGTGTTACGGCATGGACACGTAGTTCATCGGGTTGACGTCCGCGCCGTTGTAATAGATCGTGAAGTGCAGGTGCGGACCTGTGGACCAGCAGGTCGAGCCGACGTAGCCGATGGTCTGACCCTGCGTCACATAGTCGCCGGCGGAGACGGTGTAGTTGGTCATATGACCGTAAAGGCTCGAGTACCCGTCTGCATGGTTGATGGTCACCATGTAGCCGTAAGCTTCATTGTAGCAGGCGGAAGTGACGGTGCCGGACTTTGTGGCATAGATTGCCGTGCCGGAGCCGGCGGCGAGGTCCACGCCGTTGTGCCACTTATATGTGCCGCTCAGCGGGTGAATGCGGTAGCCGTATGCGTCGGTGATCGGAACCGCGTACGGCAGCGGGTACAAAAAGCCTCCCGTGGAAGAAGACGAACCGGAATTGGAACTGCCGTTCGACGGAACCTTGTTGTTGTTCTGCCGGTTCAGCTCTGCCTGACGCGCCGCTTCCTCTTTGGAAAGGGCGTTAAAATACTCGGTCTCGGTCTTCTTGATCTGCGCGGACATTTCGTCCTCGAGCTTTTCGTAGTTCTGATATTCTTCCGAAAGAGAATCATACTCGGCAGACATCTGCAGAATCAGCTGATCGGACTCGGCGCGCTGCGTCTCCAGCGCGGTCTGCTGCTCTGCCAGATCGCTCTTTGCCTGCTCCAGCTCGTCCATCTGGGTTTCCAGATCGGCGCGCTCGGAGGCAATC
>ERZ780137.514-NODE-514-length-32224-cov-8.602879_pt1 | contig 32224 bp, 26 predicted proteins | sample MGYA00511020_ERZ780137 | MGnify/ENA primary metagenome ERZ780137 (study PRJEB29588, sample SAMEA2157917) | human gut metagenome | biome: human gut; feature: human-associated habitat; material: faeces | place: Denmark | collected 2008/2010 ... | reverse complement strand
ATGGAGAGATTCGAACTCTCGCGCCGGTTTTGAGCCGACCTACCGCATTTCGAGTAATTTCGAAACTGTTCCACTTAGGCGTCACATCGAAGCAGTACACGGTAGTTACTATGCCTTGAACCCATTGAAAAATCAGGACTTTTTGAGTATTTGATACAAGAAAAACAGGGGTGGCAGGCGCTTTCGCATTTTCCGAAAAATGCGAGCAAAAATGGACAAAGGATAGAAAATAGGATAGACCACATTTCTGAGAATCATTGGTTTTCTCTGCTGTCGGCAATCACCAGAAGGGAGAACTGAAATGGATCTGCTGACCTATTATTCGGATCTTGCAGTAGCATATCCGGAGTATATTACACAAAAGCAGTTTTGTGAAGTGTGCGGGATATGCCACAAGACTGCATATAATTTAACCCGGCGCGGAGAAATCTCATATGAGATAGTAGATACCCCTACCGGGCGTATTCATCACATTAAGCTCACAGATGCACTTGCCTATCTTTACAAAAAGGATACGCTTTATGGAAATGATGAAAATGTAAATTGGCAAATATATGAGGTGCTGCAGGCACATTTTTCATACCTGCCCGATCTCCTTCGGACACAGCAAATCAGGGAACTGACAGGGTTCTCAATGACCGCTATTCAACGCTGGGTACTCGAAAAGCGTATTACTGCCATACTCGGAAGAAAAGGGTGGAATATTACAAGGGATTCGCTTGTAACCTTTCTTTCGTCGTCCTATTGCCTACGCGGAAATAGAAAACCCAAAAAATTTCAAGCTCTGTTGCAAAAGTGTACCGAGCAATTAAAAATTTGAAATCTCAGGGCAGGGAGTCCCCTGCCCTTTTATATCCCATAGAATGTGAGGTGAACGCTATGGCCTTATCCCTGCCCTATTACTATGGACATTCTGGTGAACAATACGCTTTCTTTCGCATTCCAAAACTGCTAATCACCGATAGCCGGTTTGATGGCGTTTCCTCTGATGCAAAGCTATTGTATGGACTGCTACTTGATCGCATGGAGTTGTCCTATCGAAACGGTTGGGTAGACGATCAAAATCGTGTCTTTATCATTTTTACGGTAGAAGAAGTCATGGAAACCCTGCGCTGTCGCTCTGAAAAGGCGGTGCGCCTATTCGCAGAATTGGACAGCAAAAAAGGTATTGGTTTGATTGAACGAAAGCGGCAAGGACTTGGAAAACCGGCTATCATTTATGTAAAAAACTTTGCCGGCGATATATCCTGAATAAATCGAAAGTCCAGACTTTCGATTTTCGAAAGTCTTGATTTTCGGTTTTCGAATTTCTTGACTTTCGAAAATCGAAATCTAATAAGACTGAGATATAGCAAGACTGAGAATAGAAAGAATACTACCCGAAAAAAGAATAACCGTAAGAAGCAACAGCTTTGTTAGAACAGGGGCCGCAAGGCTCCTTTTTTGTTGGAGGAGGTGTCCCATTGAAAACAATCGCACTGGCAAATCAGAAGGGCGGCGTGGGTAAGACCACCACAGCCGCCAGCCTCGGCATTGGTCTTTCTCGGCAAGGTAAAAAAGTCCTGCTGATCGACGCCGATGCACAGGGCAATCTCACGCAGATGTTGGGCTGGCCGCAGCCCGACGAATTATCCCCCACGCTCTCCACCCTGATGGAGAAGATCATCGCGGAGCAGCCCATCGCCCCCAACGAGGGCATTCTGCACCACCCGTCCGGCGTCCACCTTGTCCCCGCCAATATCGAGCTGTCGGCACTGGAGGTCACACTGGTCAACACCATGAGCCGTGAAACGGTGCTGCGGCAATATTTGTCCACGGTGGCAGACCGCTACGATTACGCGCTCATCGACTGTATGCCATCCCTCGGTATGCTGACCATCAATGCCCTGACTGCGGCGGACAGCGTGATTATCCCCGTGCAGGCGCAATATCTCCCAGCAAAGGGGCTGGAACAGCTTTTGCGAACCATCACTCGCGTGAAACGGCAGCTCAACCCGAAGCTGGAGGTGGACGGCATTGTGCTGACGATGGTGGACAGCCGTACCACACTGGCGCGGGAGATCAATGCGCTTGTCCGCAAAACCTATGGCGGTCATGTGTTCGCAAGCGAAATCCCCCGGTCCATCAAGGCGGCAGAGATCAGTGTGGAAAACAAAAGCATTTACGACCATGACCGCAGTGGCAAGGCGGCGCTGGCGTATGAAAATCTGACGAGGGAGGTGTTGAGCCTTGGCAAGCAAATTAAGCGGCATCGAACTGACCCGGTACGATGACCTGTTCAAAACGGATGCGGAGCGTGAGGCCGACCGGCAGGAGCGGATTCAGATCGTCCCAGCCGCAGAGGTTTTCCCATATTCCCGCCAACCGTACACCATCGACCGTCCCACACCCGATTTGGTGCGGCTCATGGACAGCATCGAGCACATCGGGATTGCCGAGCCGCTGATCGTCCGCCCCCGCGAGAGTGGTGGCTATGAGATCATCTCCGGCCACCGGCGCGATTACTGTGCGAAGGCCGTGGGGCTGGATACCCGCCCTGTTATCGTCCGCAATTACAGCGATGAGGAAGCGGACATTTTGGTTGTGGATTACAACATCAACCGCGAGGACCTGTTGCCCAGCGAGAAAGCCAAAGCCTACAAACTGAAGCTGGATGCCATGAAACGGCAGGCTGGACGGCCTTCTAAAAATTCTGCCCAAGTTGGGCAGAATTTTCAAGGGCGCTTTTCTGTCGAACTTTTGGCAGAGCAGGTCAACGAAAGCCGTATGCAAATTCAGCGTTATGTGCGCCTGAATAAGCTGATCCCGCCGCTGCTGGACGCGGTGGACGCGGGAACGCTCAAGTTCGTTCCCGCGGCGGATTTCCTCTCCCACCTGTCCGAAAAAGAACAGACCTACCTTCTGCTGGTCATGGAGCGCGATGAGGTATCCCCGTCGTTGGGACAGGCCCAACGGCTCAAGCAGCTCAGCGGCGAAGGAAAATTGGAAAATAACATCATCGACCTCATCATGCGGGAGGAAAAGCCGTTGGAGCGCAAGGTCACCATCCGCAACGACCGCCTGCAAAAATACTTTCCCGCCAGCTACACCCCGAAGCAGATGGAGGATGTCATTATCAAGCTGTTGGAAGGCTGGCACCGCAAGCGCCAGCAGGAACAGAGCCGATGAGGAGGTGCAGCTATGCGACGAAATGAATTACCCGATGCCTGCTTTTCCATTTTGCCCTCCACAGGGCAGCTTATTATCATCAAAAAAGGCGAGAGTGGTTACTATCCCTCCGAATGGGATACCGGAAACCGCGAGGAAAACCGTGACATTGCCAGTAGTCACAACGAGAGCCGTGGTATTTCAGATATGCAGGAATCCGCTATGCTGGCCGGATCAATGTTCGGCTGGAATACACCGGGTGCGAACCCGCAATGGTATCTGGACACCGCAAAGTATGTGAATTCTAATATTCTGCAAGGCCATATCAAAGACCCAATCATGAGCGTCTACTATCCTGTCAGCAGTTTCCTGCTGTGCTATGAGATCATGGGCAAGCAGCATTTTTACCTGCCGATGGACAAACTCCCCAATGAACTGATGGGCATGAACACACAGTTTATCATGCAGCCGGATTTAGTGTGCGGCGTTCCGGTTATGCCGGTAAAAGTAACCTTTGCGAAAAACGGAAGCTGTACGATGGAGTTGGAGCATGGCAGCTATGTGGTGGGCAAGATCATCAACGCCGACTATCAAATTACGGCGCGTGTCCGTGTGGGTAATGCCGAGTTTGCCATAGGTGAATGTAATAAAGCCCCTGATCCGTTTGTGACATGGGTGCGCAACTGCAAAAATGATGGAGATGGCCCACCCAATTACTTTTGGGGACATTACAGAAGCTATCGTGCCGCCGCTATTGAAGATTTCTGCAAACGAGCAGGTGATGAATACAAAAAGCAACAAGATCACATGGCACAGCAAGAACACCAGCACACCGCCCTGAAGAAAGGACAAGGTGAGGCCAGATGACGAACTATCAGAAGCGTAAAGAAAAGAATGACGAATATCGCAGCAAAATCATGAGATTTACTTTCCAGCTTTCCCTTGGTGACGGAGAAGTCCGCGATTGGTTTGAACAGCAACCCGAAAAGGGTGCCTATCTCAAAGACCTAATCTTACGGGATAAAGCGGAGCGGCTTGGGTACAGGGAGCAGAAAAGCGCAGAACCCGACAAAGCCGGTGACTACGAGATCATACAGTCCATTCGTATGGGTGGGCGCGTTCTGCTTATGGGGTTCAATCCAAAGGACGAAACCTATATGACCTGCTATCAGCAGTACAATTTTCTCGGAGAAACAATGTATCCCGAAGCACTTGCCTGTAAGAGTTATCTGGAAATTGCAGAAACCTTTTTGAATCGCTTGCAGGCACAGGTCGAAAAAGTCAAAGCATTCCGTGCGGCCCGAAATGTCCCCTATGCCGTTTTAGGCGCGGAGGCTTGCCTTCCTCCATCAGAGGAATCTCTGCAAGGCAAGCTGATCGTTCTCCGCCCCACCAGCCTTGCACCGGAATACCGCACGGCAGACTGTCAACTCGGCTTCGCGCTGAGTGGATTTGGCTGCACCCCCGGCGCACGCGGGCGTGCGGTTTACTTCGAGGAATTGTATTCCGGTGAACGATGCCGGTGGGATGCTTCCGACATTCTTGGCGTAGCCAATCCAGAAAAGATACCGGATTGGGCGAAAGAAAAGCTGAGAGAATATGAACAAAAGCGTACTGAGCCGAAAAAAGAACGAGGTGAAGCCAGATGAGTGACCGTGAGCCGGTAGACATCATGGGCGTTATCGCCTTTCCAAATCCCGACAAAGACAAGCGTGATATTCGCTTTATTGACAGCGCGTATCGCACGCTCTTTACTATCAAAGATGGGGAAAGCATCGTCATTACCCGCTTTGACGGTGAAAAGATGGTTTTGCCCTGTAAGTACATTGACGATTGCCATGTCTGCGTCGGCAACTCCGCCTATCATATTTGCGAGTTTGCAGAAATGCAGGAACGCAGCGGCAATACCTATGTTCCCAGAACGCCGAAAATCAGCGCCGAGATCGGCACCTATGAAATCTACCAAATCCCTGCAATCGCTGATGTAGACTACTGTTTCCGGCCTTATGCAGAGGCAAAGGGAAAACTCCAGAACGCTGATTATCAGCGTTCTTACGCCGGTATGTTCGCAAAGGAAAATTCGCTGGAGCATCTATGGGCAAAGCACAACAGCGACCACCGCCCCTTTGCCCGTCGAATGCGTTCCATGTCCGTAAGCGACATCGTGGTACTGACGCAGGGTGGAAAGAAAACTGCCTACTACGCAGATACCATCGGTTTCAAGGAGGTCCCGGAGTTTTTGGCACAACAGAGAGTGCAAAAGAAACACAAAGAACGAGGTGAAGCCAGATGAGCTATGACGCGCAGAAGGTGACCTATCAGGAGGTCACGATTTTTGACCGACCGGCACTGTTTACAGAATGCCGCGTTGACCGAGCCACCGTGCCGGAGGGCGTATATCGCTACGAGCTGCGCCACGGGGATGAGGATTGGGGGGAACCGAGGGAGTTGGCCCGAGGTCTCATGGTCAACTTCTATGGCACCGTTCTCACCCGCGAGCCGTTCCAGCTTCCCATTGATGGGTGGATTCCGCTGGAGAGCGGCAGCCTTTCCTTTCAAGATGGCGGATGCCGTACCCTTGCGGAATTTCAGGAGAAATATCCCGCCAGCGAGAAAGATGTCATTGACTTTTACAGCGTCAATGAGCCTGCGCTGCACGCTCTCTATTTCTCCCGCAGTGAGGAACAGGACAAGTCTGCGGGCTGTGTGGGACACCTGCGTGGTGATTTTGGCAGCGGCAAGCAGTTTTACACAACATGGTGGCCCCACCAGCAAGATGCACTGAATACGCCGGAGTTTAAGGCCGATATTGACCGTACCATAAACTGGCTGCGGGAGCAGCCGGACTCCCCGCTGCGGGACTTTGACAGCATGAAACGCTACTGCAACCGGTACGAGCAGATCTGCGCCATCAAGGGTGCGTTGCTTCCCTCTTGCGGATTCATGGTGAAAACAAAGCGGTATGTGTATATGCTCCGCTGTACGCCAGTTAAAGGTGATTATCAGTTTTACTGTTATTGCTACCGGCGCGAAAATTTTGAAAAGGAATGCGCCGAACAGAGGAAAAATGACCGGTCACACAACAAAAAGAAATCAGAGCCGGAGCGATAAGGAGGTGCCAACTTGCCTACTAAATTTCAGCTTATTACGGAGCTGTATGACCAGACTGTGCAGAGCGTCACCGGCAGCTATCAAAGCTGGACGGGCTTTCTCCGCGCGGCCTGCTATAACTACAAATGCCCCTTCGATGATCAAATTCTGATCTACGCCCAGCGCCCGGACGCCACGGCGGTCCTTGAGATGGAGCGCTGGAATCGTCAGTTTGGCCGCTGGGTGAATCGCGGGGCCAAGAGTATTGCCGTATTTGGTGATGACGGGCAAAACTGTCTGAAGCTCTACTTCGACGTGTCGGATACCCATGCGTCCCGTTTTGCCCGTCCGCTGCCCATCTGGACGATGCACCCGGCCTTTGAGCCGGAGGTCATCGAAACGCTGGAGGCCACCTTCGGCAACCTTGCCGAAAAAGAAAATCTCGCGGACGCCGTGCGCTCCGCCTGCCATAACGCCGTGGCAGACAACTTCACGGACTACCTGCAAGACCTGCGGGAGTGCCGGGAGGACAGCCTGCTGGAGGAACTGGACGACCTCAATTTAGAGGTGTTCTACCGGGATGCGCTGGAGGTCAGCGTGGCCTATATGCTGATGACACGCCTCGGCCTGCGGGCAGATGACTATTTTTCACCCGATGAGTTTGCCCACGTTTATGAATTCAACACACCGCCCACCATCAACGCCCTGGGCATCGCCACCAGCGACATCGCGGAGATGGGGCTGCGGGAGATCAGCCGCACAGTCATGCAGGCCCAGCGGGATCAGTTTTTTGCAAACCGTGAAAAAAGCAGATATGATGACCACACAGAACAACACGAAACACCCCATGAAAGGAGCGAACAGCATGGAGATCACTTACAGGATGCAGGATGGCTTTCAGGTGCCGAACCTGCTGATGCCGCAGACGCCGGAGGTGCATCTGGGCAAGTACGCGGAGCTGCGGAGAGCATACCTGAAAAAGCGCCGCAGGGTGCTTTACACCAACCTCAAGACCAGCGGCGCTCTGGCGGAGCATCTGGCGGAGATCGAGCAGACCGCACAGAAGATGGTGGAGCAGACCGTGGCGCGGATGGCGAGAGCCGAGGGCGTGACGGAGGAGCTGAAGGCGAACGACCCCCTGCGCTGGACGGGCCTGATGAACAATCTCCGGCACAGCGCGGAGGAGTTGGTGCTCAGCGACCTGATTTACAGCTAACAACCGAAGAACCCACAGAGGCAGGAAGTGATGAGCTTCCTGCCTTTGTCGATCACAGCGGAGATTATGTGCTGCTGGACCGTTTGCGCGCCGACTGTGACTACTTCCTCGGCGCCGGTGGCCGGAGTGAAAAGCATTTGTGGGCAGGCAATGTCCACGCGCAAATCAAAAAAATGCGGGAACTGTATGACGCCCTCCCGGAAAAACCGGAATGGCTGACCGCAGAAGCCATTGACCGCTACGCCGCGCAGATGGCCGCGCCCTATCAGGTTGCAGCCTATCACCATATTGAAAACGGCTTTGACGATAAGCTGGACTATCAAACGCTGGAAGAAGCGGAGGCCGCGGCGCAGGGCTATGTTGCCGGTACGATGGAGGAAAACGGCTTTGCATACGACGGCGCTGCCGTCTATGATGCCGAAACACACAAGTGCCTCCGCGTCTACGGTGATTACCCGGACGAAAAGGCGCAGGAACAGGCAGCAGCCTTTGCGCTGGAGCATGACACCGCACAGCAGAATACCGCAGAGCTGCCCGCCTTTCTGGATATGCACCTTATTGAAGCGAACCTGCTGGATGACGGCGGGCGCAAGCACAAGCGGCAGGAGATCTTTGAATACTTTCAGGCGCACAAGAGCCTTGCGGAACGGACGGAGTTCTTAAAAAACAGCTACAACGATATATGGGTGGAGGTCCTGACCGACGGTGTTCGGACAGGCTACCACGCCGAGAAAGACGGACTTTTGATGTGGGAGGGCAGCTATCTCTCCCGCACCTCGGAGTCCGTTTTTTCATGGTCGGTCATCACCGAAATGACCGAGGGTCTGATCGAGCGCGGCGAGTACAAAATTAAGCTGGGCCTGCAAAATGCCCCAATCGTCGCAGAGCAGCTTGCCCTATTCGACATGGGCGGCGACGCTCCGGTGTACGAGGCCCCGGCAGACGCGCCCTCCGGCATTCTGGCCCCGGCGCGCACGGTGCCGCAGGCGGTCATTGACCTGGCACTCTGCACAGGCGGAAACGAGCCCAACAGCGCGGAGCGCATCGCCGTATTTTATATGCGGGAACGGCCAGAGCAGGAAAATGAAGAGTTTCTGCGCCGGGAGTTTGGCACGGAAAATGGGCGCGGCATCGAATACGAAGGCCGCAAATATGCCGTGTGGTTTCTGGAGGACGGCATCCACCTCGCCCAAGGCGACAGCGTCCGCACCGGGTACAGCAAAACCATGGTCACATGGGAACAAGCATCGGCGCGGATTCTGGAGCTGCTGGAGGCGGGGACTTATCTCTCCGCGTCCGAGCTGGCGCAGGCACCGGATAAGGTGCTGCACGAAGCGATGGACGCCCTCCTGATGACCGCCCGCGATCTGAGCGAGGAAGGGCGCAAACAGGGCCTATTCCCGCAGACTTTGACCATCCATGACCAGCGAAAGGGCTACCCGGAACTGGACGAGGATATGGTTGCGTTCGCAAAGACAGAGGGTGGGCTGCAAATTCTGGCACAAGAATATCACACTTTCCTTGACGCTTATGCCCAAGACCGCGACATTATGCACTGGCGACTATCCGCTTACAACACCCACCGGATCGGTGTTGTGCTGGATGGTCTGCCCTACCCGGAGCGGCACTTTAACGCCCAGCCCAATTTCCTGCGCCAATGTAAAATGTTCATCACGCAGGACGAGATCGACCAGTTCTTTTCGAGTAGTCCCACGGATAGACGACTGGCGGTGTACTCGCATTTCTGCTATCCCCACACGCCGGAGGAACGCCAGAAATTCATCAAGGACAGCTTTGGCGAGTACAGCGGCGGCAGCCGTGCCGGGTATGGATACACCAAGACACACAAAGGGCTGGACTACGAACGGGACTATAATTCCAAGAAATATGATACCGTCCATCTGACGATCCCCAATGTGGTCAAGGAGTATGAGCGCCTGATCGCGCAGAAACGATTCCCTGGCGAGGATGCCATCGCAAAGATCCCGGAATATGAGCGTGGGCAGTTGGCTCGAATCGTCTACAACGGTTTCTATAATGCCCCGGATGAAATTCCGCGCCCCTATCCGAAAAACACAGACTTCTATGATGCCGTTCCCATCATTGAAAAGCAGCTTCAGGACAAGACCAAAGCTGCGGATATGCTGGCGGCGCTGACTTCCCGGCTGGACGGCTTGCCGGAGGATGATCGCTATTATGGCTCCGTTCGGCGCGCAAAGGAGCAGCTTTCCGAATATGTGGACGGCACTTTCAGCCTGTTCAACCACCGGCACGATGGGCAACTGACACCGACCGTACCCGATGAGCCGACAGCGGCGTTGGTGCGGGAAGTTGCGGCACCCTCCGAGGAAACCATGCCAACGCCACCGGAGCCCGTAATGCCCATGGAACCGGAAGTCCCCGAACCGCTCTCCATCGGTACACGCCTGACCATAGATGGGCGGCAGTTTGAAGTGGACAGCGTAGACGATCATACGCAAAATGTATCCCTGCGGGATGTGACCTTTGAAGGCGGGACGGGATTTCCCATCTTCCGAAAGGAATCCATCGACTATGTCCGCGCTCACATGGAGCAGCCGGACATAGTGCAGGAAACCGCAGCACCGCAGGCGGACGAGCCGCCTGCGGTACTCACCCCGCCGAAAAAGAAAAAGCAGAACGCGCTTGCCTATCCGCTGGACACGGATGGCCGGAACTACCGCATCACCGATGACCATATTGGAGAGGGCGCACCGTTGGAGCGTTTTCAGCGCAATCTGGACGCGATCCGCACCCTGAAGGCCATAGAAGCGGAGAACCGCACCGCCACAGCGGAGGAACAGGCTGTGCTGGCACAGTATGTGGGCTGGGGTGGTCTTGCCGACTTTTTTGATGAAAAAAACGCCCGGTACGGTGAACTGAAAGACCTGCTGGCGGACGCCGAATACGCCGCCGCCCGCGAATCTACGTTGACGGCGTTCTTTACGCCGCCTGTGGTCATCCGCGGCATCTATGCCGCCCTGGGGCAGATGGGCTTCACGCAGGGCAACATTCTGGAGCCGTCCTGCGGTATCGGCAATTTTCTCGGTATGCTGCCGGAAAGCATGAGCGGCAGCAAGCTGTATGGCGTGGAGCTGGACGATCTCTCCGGACGCATCGCCAGACAGCTTTATCAGAAAAGCAGTATTGCGGTGCAGGGCTATGAGAAGACCGTCTTCCCGGATAACTTTTTCGATGTAGCCATCGGCAATGTGCCGTTCGGCCAGTTTCATGTGCCGGACAAACGCTATGACCGGCTGAATTTCCCCATCCACGAGTATTTCATCGCCAAGGCACTGGATCAGGTCAGACCGGGCGGCGTTATCGCCGTTGTGACCTCCAGCTTCACCATGGACAAGCGCACCGCCAGCGCGCGAAAATACATCGCGCAGCGAGCGGAGCTGCTGGGGGCCATCCGGCTACCCAACAATGCGTTCAAGGCCGCGGCGGGTACCGAGGTGGTTTCAGACATTCTGTTTTTGCAGAAGCGGGAACGAATGGTGGATATAGAACCCGAATGGGTACACCTTGCCACCAACGAGGACGGCATCCAGATGAACAGCTACTTCATCGACCACCCCGACATGGTGCTGGGCGAGATGAAGATGGTGTCCGGGCCGTTCGGCCCCACGCCCACCTGTGAGCCGTACCCGGAGCAGCCGTTGGAAGCACTGCTGGCGGAAGCCGTTCAGAATGTCCACGGTGAGATCACCACTTATGACCGGGAGGAAGGACTGGAGGGTGAAGATCATTCCATTGAGGCTGACCCTGCTGTCCGCAATTTTTCCTATACACTGGTGGACGGCCAGATCTACTACCGTGAAAACAGCCGCATGAACCCGGTGGAGGTATCCAAGACGGCAGAGAGCAGAATTCGCGGCATGATCGAGCTGCGGGACTGCGTGCGGACGCTGCTGGAATATCAGACCGAGGACTATCCCGATGAAGAAATACAAGCGCAGCAAGCCAAGCTGAATACCCTCTACGATGCCTTCACCCGGAAATATGGACTCATCAATTCCCGCGGCAACGCCATCGCGTTTGACCAGGACAGTTCTTACTTCCTGCTGTGTTCACTGGAAATTCTGGACGAGGATCGGAACCTGAAGCGCAAGGCAGACCTGTTTACCAAGCGCACCATCCGCAGCCACAAACCTGCTGAAAAGGTAGACACGGCGGTGGAGGCGCTGGCGCTGTCCATTGGGGAAAAGGCCCATGTGGATATGGACTATATGGGCAGGCTCACCGGCAAGGACGAGGAAACGCTGTTTGCCGAGCTGACCGGCGTGGTGTTTCTCAACCCTGACTACGCCGAGGGCGTAAATGAAAAGTACCTGCCCGCGGACGAATACCTTTCCGGCAATGTGCGTCAAAAATTGGCAGTTGCCCAAGGCAAGGCGGAGCAGGACCCGCAGTATCAGATCAACGCCGATGCTCTGGCACAGGTGCAGCCGGTAGACCTCACCGCCAGCGAGATCTCCGTCCGGCTGGGCGCTACATGGCTGGACACTGAATATGTGCGCCGATTTATTTTTGAAACGCTGGGGACACCCCGCAGCGCGCAATGGAGCATGAAGGTCCACTATTCCGGCATCACCGGTGAATGGCGCATCGAAGGCAAAAGCACGGATCGCGGCAATGTCAAGGCCATCAGCACCTACGGCACCAAGCGCATCAACGCCTATGAGATCATTGAGGACACCCTGAACCTGAAAGATGTCCGCATTTTTGATTATGTGTACGATGCCGATGGCAGGAAAACCGCTGTCCTCAACAAGAAGGAAACCGCCATCGCCCAGAGCAAGCAGGAGCTTATCAAAGAAGCATTTGCTGAATGGATTTGGAAAGACCCTGACCGGCGTGAAGCCATCTGCAAGACCTACAATATCCTGTTTAATTCCAACCGACCCCGTGAGTACGACGGCAGCCACATCAGCTTTTCAGGCATGAACCCGGAGATCACACTCCGCAAGCACCAGGTCAACGCCATCGCGCACATTTTGTACGGTGGAAATACCCTGCTTGCCCATGTGGTGGGCGCGGGAAAAACCTTTGAAATGGTAGCCGCCGCCATGGAGAGCAAGCGGCTGGGCCTGTGTCAAAAATCTCTCTTTGTGGTGCCCAACCACCTGACAGAGCAGTGGGCCACTGAGTTTTTGCAGCTCTATCCGGCAGCGAACATTCTTGTCGCTACCCGTAAGGATTTTGAAACCAAAAACCGCAAGAAATTCTGTGGGCGCATCGCCACCGGCGACTACGACGCCGTCATCATCGGCCATAGCCAGTTTGAGAAGATCCCCATGAGTGTAGAGCGCCAGCGAGCCATTCTGAAGCGTCAAATCGACGAAATTATGATGGGGATTTCCGAAGCCAAGCGAGAAAAAGCGGAGAATTTCACGATCAAACAGATGGAGAAAACCAAGAAGGGCCTGCAAGCCAAGATCGACAAGCTGAACGACCAGAGCCGCAAGGACGATGTGGTCACCTTTGAGGAATTGGGCGTTGACCGCATCTTCATTGACGAGTCACACTATTTTAAGAATCTCTTTTTGTATACGAAGATGCGCAATGTGGGAGGTATTGCCCAGACCGAAGCGCAGAAATCCAGCGATTTATTTATGAAGTGCCGCTACCTCGACGAGATTACCGGGGGACGCGGCATTATTTTTGCCACCGGCACACCCATCAGCAACAGCATGGTGGAGCTTTACACCATCCAGCGGTATTTGCAGATGTCGGCGCTGGAAGAGCAGGGCTTGCAGCACTTTGACGCATGGGCGGCGAACTACGGCGAGACCGTCACCGCCATCGAGCTGTCGCCGGAGGGCACCGGCTATCGGGCCAAGACGCGCTTCGCCAAGTTTTATAACCTGCCGGAGCTGATGAGCGTATTCAAAAATGTGGCGGACATTCAAACGGCGGATATGCTCAAGCTGCCCGTGCCGGAGGCGCATTACCACAACATCGCCCTGAAACCCTCCGAGTATCAGAAAGAGATCGTGGCGTCGCTGGCGGAGCGCGCTGAGAAAGTCCGCAACCGCGAGGTGGACAGCAGCGTGGACAATATGCTGCTTATCACCAATGATGGCCGCAAGCTGGCGCTGGATCAGCGGCTGGTCAACCCCATGCTCCCCAGTGACCCCAACAGCAAAGCCGCCAAGTGCGCGGAAAATGTGTTTGAGATCTGGCAGCGCACCGCAGACCAACGCTCCACCCAAATGATCTTTTGCGACCTCAGCACACCGAAGGATGACGGCACATTCAGCGTTTATGATGATATTCGCACGAAGCTGCTGGAATTGGGCATTCCCGAAAACGAGATCGCATTTATCCACAACGCCAAAAGCGAGGTACAGAAGAAAGATCTGTTCGGCAAAGTGCGGAGCGGTCAGGTGCGTATCCTGCTGGGCAGCACCCAGCGCATGGGCGCCGGCACCAACTGCCAGCAAAAGCTCATCGCCCTGCACCACCTCGAATGCCCGTGGCGTCCGTCCGACCTTCAGCAGCGAGAGGGGCGTATTATCCGGCAGGGCAACGAAAACCCGGAGGTGGATATTTACAGCTATGTCACGGAAGGCACTTTCGACGCCTACCTTTACCAGCTTGTGGAGAGCAAGCAGAAATTTATCAGCCAAATCATGACCAGCAAATCGCCTGTCCGTTCCGCCGAAGATGTAGACGAACAGGCGCTTTCTTATGCCGAGATCAAGGCACTGGCCAGCGGCAACCCCATGATTAAAGAAAAAATGGACTTGGACATTGAAGTTTCCAAGTTGAAGCTGCTGAAAGCCAACCACCTTTCTCAGAAATACGCGCTGGAGGATGCCATCAGCAAGGGCTTTCCGAAACAAATCGCGGAAACGCAGGCACGGATCGCCGGGTATGGCGCGGATATTGCCACGGTCAAGGAGAATACCCATCCCAATGGGGACGGCTTCTCTCCGCTTACGCTGGCGGGCGTCACCCATGCCGACAAGAAAGAGGCGGGTGCGGCGCTGCTGACCATGTGCCAGACGATGCTCTCCCCGGAGGCGACACAGATCGGCAGCTATCGCGGCCTGACGCTGGAGCTGGCCTTTGATACCTTCGCGCGGGAGTACCGCCTGACTATGATCGGGCAGCTCCGCCACACGGTCACGCTGGGAACCGATGTGTTCGGCAATTTGCAGCGCATGGACAATGCGCTGGAGGGACTGCCCATCAAGGAGCAGGCTTGCCGGGAGCAGTTGTCCAACCTGCAAACACAGTTGGAAACCGCAAAGGCAGAGGTACAAAAGCCGTTCCCCCGCGAGGCAGAGCTGAACACTAAAACGGCACGGCTGGAGGAACTGAATTCCCTGCTGAATTTAGACCACAAGGAGCCGGAGATCGTAGACGCCGAGCCGGACGAGGATCAAAGGCCGCCGGAGCGCCGCAGACCGCAGTTGGAGCGGTAAAACCAATAGAAATTGGAGGAAATTATGGGTTATCAGGAAAGCTGGCTCTATATCGAGCCGCAGCATAAATTCAAGAAATTGATCCAGGCATACGAAAAGGCGGAGCAGTCCGGCTACTATGAGGTGGCCGGTGCGGAACCACATTCCGTTATTGTTTTGAAGCAGCCCTTTGGAGATATTCCTGCCGGGAAGAAGCTGCTTTGGGTGTGCGGCGACCGTGGATTCCACTGTGCCGCTGGCGTATTTGGCGGGGAGCTGAAATGCTCCGGCAGGCTCCGCGTCATTCCGGTGGAGGCGGTGCTGAACGGCACCGACGATCCCCGCATGGAGGGGCTGGACTTTGACAGTCCGGCCCCCAGCGAAAACGCCTACATGAAGCGATACAGCGTCGCCAATTACGCCCACCGGATGCGGGCGGGGCTGGCGAGATAATTTTTGAAATGGAGGATCGTTTACAATGAAACGGTTGGAAAGAAAGCAGGAAAAAGAACGGTTAGAACGCCAGATACATCAGCAGATGCTAAAAGAGCAGGAAAGCCTCATGAAAGAATTACGCACGATGCTGCCCGAAGCAGCAGCTTCCTTTTCTTCGGAGCGTATCGTTTGCCTTTGTCATGTTGTTGACCTGTGGGCCTGCATTGTGGCCTTGTTTGAAGCACCAACTCCGCTTTCCATTAGCAAACTGAGACGGCTGGCAGCCTCGGATATGCCATTGATATTATTGAGCAGCGAGATCATGGAAAAAGAAAGCGATTTCCGTGTTATTGAGCTATAAGGAGAACATCATGCCTACAAAAAATGAATTGGAAAACCAGATATACGAAAAAATGTCACAGGAAAATGCGGCGTTCCTTGCAGAGATGAAAACGAAATCACCTGACGAAATTATTTCCCACGCCTACGAGATCGCTTGCCGTGATAATCTGCTGATGCTTTTTGAGGATGAAACAAGCCTCTCCGAACGGCAGCTTGCGGTGCTGACTGAGTTTGAGCATCCCCTGTCACAGCTTTATACGGACTGGCTCTCCCGCGATACGGATGAGATGGATGCCTTTCGTGACAGCATTGCGTGCTGTGCGGATGATATTCTGCGGAAAAGAGTCGAAGAAAAATATCGAGATCCCGCGCAGCCCATATATCCTAATACCCGTTCTGAGGCCGTGGTTCGCGGAGAGGTCTTTGAGTGGATGGCCAGCAGGGATCGGACGCTGACCTGTGCGGGGACCTTCGAGAAGGACGCGACCAACGCCTACAACGATGGAAAGCTGCCTGCTTTTTTGAAGGAGTGGACAAACACCTACGGCAAGGGCCGCTGTATGTTCGTACTGGCCTGCACCATGGCGCAGCGTGGCGGAGATGAGCGGTTTTATCTGCCGGCGCGTCAGGCCGCAGGCCACTTTGCGGCGCTCCAGAAGCAGATGGGCGGGCATACGGACATTTACGCTGTGGACAATCACTCATGCGTGATCAATGCGGCAATGGAAGAACTGGCTAAGCCGGAGCGCAGCGTGGAGCAAAAGACAGTGAAAAAGAACACGCCGGAGCGGTAATCGCGCTTATGAATATTCCGTAGGACATATGGGAACGCTGTTGACTGGTACACTCAATGGGTGTATAATGCAGGTGGAAGGAGGATGAATATGAACATTCGTGAAATGAGAGCACAGCTTGGAGATACCCAAAGCGAATTTTCCGCGAGGTATCATATCCCCTTTCGCACTGTGCAAAATTGGGAGACAGGGATGCGTAAGCCTCCCGAATATGTCTCTGATCTGTTGGAGCAGCGTATCAAGGAGGACCTGACCAACCGTAAGACCTTGTCCCTACCGAAGTATGACCCTCAAAAGAAGGATCTTCCGTCTCGGAGCAGCTATGTGGGCGCGCTCTCCTGGCTGCAAGCTGTCCGTGACTGCATTGGAGAACCCGTTGTCTTTGCGTTAGACAATGCGCTTATGTGTCAAGGAAACTTCGGAGGCCGCAGCGATGAATATATCGTGTGGGTCTATGGGGATGACTCCGTTATGAAGTTTAACGGCGTGGTCGTGCTTGGAAACCGTATCGGCGCACAAAATATCAAGAATCGGAACGGATTGTTATATACGGATTTTAACAGAACGGTATATGATGCCCTTGCAAATGAAAATATTTTAGATATGCAGGGCATTACCGAAGCAGTCAGCAAATACTTCTATTCCAACGGAGACAGCTTTGACGGGCTCTTTGTCGCGCCGGAACATCAGGATCGGTTTGAGCGTTTGGCCAGCGATGCAATCGAATATTACGAAAACTGAGGTGCTTGCTTTGAATGTAACAGCGGAAGAAAGAATTATGTACTCAGTCATGAAAGCTGTGTACGATAGCGGCATCCCTATCAGCTTTAAGGGCTCCATGGTGTTGAAAGCCTGCTTATTTGAGGCCGGTTTTTTAGATGAGACCCGTCATACAGTAGATATTGATGCGAATTGGAACACAGACACACCTCCCACCGCAGAGCAAATGGTGGAATCCTTACAGCGAGCAATCAATAGAGGCGGTATGGACTATGAAGTTCGCCTTTATCGAATGTATGGCGAAAAGCGATCCGCTGGCTTTGAATTAGTAGACCGCAACACCGATGAAATCCTGTTCACAATGGATGTGGATGTAAACAGACCGATTGCACCGACGCAAATCTATGAGGTTGACGGGATCTGTTTTCGCGGCGTTTCACCGTTGCAGATGATAGCCGATAAGGTCGCGGTTGTATCAACAGATAAGGTGTTCCGAAGAATCAAGGATGTGGTGGATCTATATTATATTTCAAAAGTATTTGAATTTGATGTTCAGAAGATCTACAGCACCTTAAAATGCAGCGAAAGGACCATAGGAGATTTTCAAGGGTTCCTGCAAAGGAAAGAAGATTTGCGGCATTCTTACGAGAAGTTTCGTTTTGCGGGCGGCGTCAATAAGCCGCCATTCGATGCAGTCTATCGTGAGGTAAAGATCTACCTTAAGGATGTCCTTCCTAAAGAGGCGTCTAAGGAGGATGCGGATGGGAGCCAGCAATAAAGCCTGTCCGAATTGTGGCAGGAAAATGAAGCAGCAGTTTCCGGGCCTGCAACATTGCAGGTGTGGGATGAGCTGGAAAAAGGACATCGGTTATTTTGAACGGACGCCCGATATGGTTTTCGCGCTGGAGCGCCGAACCGTCGGCAAAAAAGTCAAGCAGTTTCCCGTCATTCGCACCGGCTCTGCTCCGAAGTAACTGAATAATTTCATGAAAAGCGCAGGCAGAAATGCTTGCGCTTTTCCCATATCTAAAGGAGGCGAGCATCACGCCATACTTATCAAAAGATCAAATCGCTGCCGCCCGCGAGATGGATCTTCTGACCTATCTGCGGCGGTTTGAGCCGGAGGAACTGGTACATATCGGCGGAGATACCTATGCCACCCGCACCCACGACAGCCTAAAAATCTCCAATGGAAAATGGTGCTGGTGGTCACGGAATATCGGAGGCACAAATGCGCTGGACTATCTGACAACAGTGGAGGGTGTTTCCTTTTTGGACGCCGTGCAGCGCGTTCTTGGGGAACCGCCCCATGTGCCGACCAAATCAGAGCCAACCGCACCGCTCCCGAAAACTGAATTTTCCCTCCCACCCAAACACGCCGACAACCGGCGTGTTTTTGCATATCTGCGGGGCCGCGGCATTGACGCGGAGATCATCAATCACTGCATCAAGCATGGGCAGCTCTATGAGGACGCCGAGCGTCATAACTGCGTATTTGTGGGCTACAAATATGGAACCCCTGCCTACGGCGCACTGCGCGGAACACTTTCGGATACCACCTTTGCCGGTGAAGTCCCCGGCAGCGATAAGCGGTTTTCCTTTGCTGTTCCCCTCCACGCCGGTGGCAAAACCCTTTGCGTGTTTGAATCCGCCATAGACGCCCTTTCTTACCTGACGCTGCTGAAGCTGCGCGGGCAGGATTGGCGCACCGCCAATACGCTGTCCCTCTCTGGCATCTACCGGCCAAGAAAGGATGGCTCCATCCGATTCCCCGCGGCACTGGAGCAATACCTGAAGGACAATCCCGGCGTGGCACGGATCGTGCTGTGCCTGGACAACGATGAACCGGGACGGGCGGCATCCGCAGCCATTCAAAAGAGCCTTTCCGAGTATGAGGTCATCGACAACCCACCTCGCAGCGGAAAGGACTACAACGACCAGCTCCAGATGGTGAAAGGGATCAGCGGCAGGGTAAGAACCCGTGGCGGTGACGCACGCTGATTTTCTTTTTCGGCTGGGTTAGGACTGCAAGCGGCCTGCGGCTGCTTTGCAGTCGCAAGCATAGCATTTGGCTATCCAAATGCGCTTGTTAGGGGAGCAAGCCCCCTAAGACCCCATCCTATTTCAAGGAGGAATCTGTTATCAGAAAACGATCTATCTCTATTCTTCTCCGTTTGAACGAAACGGAACACCGGCATCTGAAGGAGCAGGTGGCAATTTCCGGTTTCCCTACGGAGGTCTATCTTCGGGCATTGATCGCCGGTGAAAAAATGCGGCCAAGGCCACCCAACGAATACGCTGAAATACGCCGCCAGCTTGCCGCCATCGGCAATAACATCAATCAGATCGCCCGCGCGGTCAACGCCCGCGGCTTTGCCAGCGGTGAGGACATCGCCGCGATCACGGCGGCGCAGGAAACGATCTGGAACATCGCGGAGCGGCTGTGACATGGCATACACCAAGGTATTCGCCATCCGCGCAAGGCTGGACGACCGCGTGAAGTACGCCGTCAATGGGGAAAAGACCGAGCTGGACGAGCGGATCGTCTACACCGCTGACCCGGAGAAAACCGATACTGTGCGCTTTGTGACCACGCTGAACTGCCGGTCTGCCGAAACCGCCTTTGCTGCCATGCAGAAAACGAAAAAGAAATACAAAAAGACGGGCGGCGTTCTCGGCTACCACTTCATTCAATCCTTTGCCCCCGGTGAGGTGACGCCGGAGCAGGCACACGAGATCGGGTGCGAGTTTGCGCGGCGATTATTCGGTGAGGATTATGAGGTCGTCATCGGGACCCATTTGGACAAGGCCCACCCGCATAATCACATCGTGGTCAATTCTGTTTCCCGCACGGACGGCCACAAGTATCATTCCAACCCGGAAAGCTATTACAACGATGTGCGCGGCACTTCGGACGCGCTGTGCCGGGAGAATGATTTATCCGTCATCGCCCCGCAGGGCAAGGGCAAGCATTACGCCGAGTGGAAGGCGGAGCAGGGCGGCAAGCCCACCGTGCGCGGCATCATCCGCGCCGACATTGACACGATCATTGGGCAAGCCTACACCTATGATTCCTTTCTCATGCTGCTGCGAAAGAACGGTTACGAGGTACGCCGCAGCCCCAATCGGAAATACACCACCGTCAAGCCACCCGGCGCAAAGCGGGCGATCCGCCTGGACAGCTTGGGCGAGGGCTACACCGAAGCGGATATTCTGCTGCGGCTCTCCCGCCAGCGGCATGGCGGCATGGCCCCGCTGATCATCGCCCACACCGTCAAGCGTTACCGCATGAAGGGCAGGCTGGCGACCGTCCGAAAAAAGAAGATCACCGGCTTTCACGCACTCTATCTCCGCTACCTCTATCTGCTGCGTGGGGGCAGGCGGAAAAAGCTGCCGCCCAAACTGCCCTTTTCCGTCAAGCGGGAGGTCATTCATTTGGAGCGGTATGAGCAGCAATTCAAATACCTTTTATCAAGCGGAATTACCACCGAAACGGAGCTGGAGCAGCGCATCCGTGTGCTGGAGTGGGACATCCGCTTGCTGGAGGAACAGAGAAAACCACTTTATCAGGAAAGGAGGAACACCAGCGATGAAGAAACACAAGCCAAGTACAGCGCGGAGATCCAACAGCAGACTGCCGCCTTGCGGGAGAAACGCCGGGAAGTGCGGCTGTGCCGCAGGATACAATCGGACATTCCGAGGGTATCCCAGCAGTGCCAGCAGGCGCAGGCTGAACGGCAGGAAAATCTAAAGAACAAGGAGGAACACGAGCATGAGTACCAACGGTGAAACCGCTGACCTGATGGTGCGTGAGGGCATCCAGATCACCGAGAGTGCCCTCAAGCTGGCAGGGCTGGGGGCGAAAAATCTTGCCGCCCTTCTGATTGCCCTTGCCAACGACAATCAGAAGCTCGCCGGTAAAACCAACCTCAAGCGCCTGATCCACGACGGCGAGGAGCTGACCATTTTTTCCGTCAAGCAGGAGGACTTGAAGGGCTTTCAGATGGAAGCCAAGCGCTACGGCGTCCTCTTTTATCCCATCATCAATAAGGTAGAAAAGACCGGTACGGTGGAGATCATGGCAAAAGCCAAAGATGCCAAGCAGATCAACCGCATTTTTGAACGCATGGGCTATCCCGCCCCGGTGAAGGAGGATACTGCCGCAAAAAAAGAGAACGCCCGCGCTCCGTCCGAGAACAGCTCCAAGGAGCGCGGGACTGGTGCGAGAGCGTCTACGGAACCGGCTGCGGAGAAGGCTGATGCCCGCCCCTCTGTCCGCAGCCGCCTGATGGCACTGCAAGCCGCGGCAGAACGGGATGGCACAGCTCCCACCAAGGACACCGTGCGGGAAGCCATTCAAAAGGCTATGCCTACGCGGGAATAAATTGATTTTGAGAAGGAGAAATGAACATGGCAAAGTTAGACGATTTGATCCAGCAGAAGCAGCAGAGGGACGAGGACTGGAAGGCAAAGAAAACAGCGGAGCGCGAGGAATTGGGGCAGCTATCCGACGATGCGGTCATGCACGTCACCAGTGAACCCGGCGCATACCTCCACTATCTGGACACGCAGGCCATCAACCCGCGATACAGCGCATCCAATGTGATGCTGGCGATGGCACAGAACCCGGAGATCACCTACATCAACAGTCTGGAGGTGTGGAACCGGCTGGGGCGTAGCGTCAACCGCGATGAGAACGGCATGAAGATCCGCGTGTCGGATACCTATGTGAAGGACGGAAGGGAGTATCACGGCTATAAGATCGGGCGTGTGTTCGACATTTCCCAGACCCACGGCAAGGCCGGTGTTCCGGCGCTGAGCCTGAAAGACAATACACCGGAAATGGACGCCGCTCTGCGCCGATTGCTGGACAGCTCCCCCGTTCCCGTGGTCACCAGCAGCACCATGTATCAGGATGCTGTTTATGATCCTAAGACGCAGAGCATTACGGTATCCAGCCGCCTGATCGACAGCAAGATCTTCGCGGCGCTCTCCCGCGAGATCGTCCACGCCGGCATCCATGACCACGGGCGCTATCCCTACTATACCCGTGAGGACTGCGCCATGGACGCCGAGAGCGTCAGCTATATGCTCTGCCGCAATTTCGGCGTGGAGACCCCGCAGCCCGATGTGAGCCGTGTGGGGCAGGTGTTTGACGGTATGGAGGTGCAGGATCGCCGCGGCGTGGTGGACAGCCTGCAAAAGTATTTCCGTAAGCTGCAAAATGATATTCAGCGTGAGATCTCTCCGCAGGAGCGCAAGCAGCCGGAACAGAACCGGCCTGTCCGTTGAAGGGGGTGAAATCTGTGAAAAAGAAACTTTCGCTTTTGCTGTGCATAGCAGTGACATTGTGCGCTATGAGCAGCACGGTTCTGGCCGTTTCCGCTGAACCCATCAAGGAGGCTGATCCGGTAACTGCCATGATTACTGCCGCAGATACACTCCCCGGCATTTCCGCCTATCCTGCCGAGGTCAGAGCCAGCGAGGAAAACGGTGTGTACCGATTAGAAAAGGTCTACTACCTGACCGCAAAGGACGATCCCGCTACGATCCCCACCGCTGACTTTGAGCGTGAGGGCCACACCTATACGCTCCTTGATTTGCTGAAAAACGACCAGACAGAAACGGACACGCGGGAGCATATCGAGGTGGTCACACTGGAGAGCAAGACCAAGGACATGACGGAAATTCTGAAAATGCTGGAGCCGAAGCTGGAGGTCAAGACCGAGGACGGCTATGAGGGCGTCCTGTCCCTTGACCATACTACCATTCAGGTGGAGGCAGCGGGCTACGGGACCAGCAGCCGCACGGTGACGGCGGAGCGCACCTATCCCAATCTCTCCGATGCGGATGTGTCCCTTGTTCCCAAGTCCGTGAATGAAAATGGCCGCACCCTGACCCTTGCCGATGTGAGCTGGCAGGAGGCAGCTGTCGATCCCACGGACGGCTATGACATTCCCATTCGCTATACCGCTGTGGCAAGCTACACCGGCACCGCCACCAGCAAATACGCCACCGGCTACACCGTCACGGCAGACTATAAGGGTGACGTTACCCGCACAAGCTGTGATACAGTGGTCTATACCGCCGTTTTTTCCAGCGTTGGGAATGCAGCGGCGAAAACCGGACGCAGTAGTTTTAACTGGCTGTGGCTGCTGATCCCCGTGGGAGCGGCGGCGCTGGGCGGCTGCGGTTACGCCGGTTATAAGGGCTATCGCCACTACATCAATAAGAAAAGAGGGTACGCCGCATGAAAAAATATCTGACCACGCTGCTGGCCGCCTGCTGTATGCTGGCGGCTTTTTCCATGCCTGCATCGGCATTGGAGTATCACTTTGACGGTCCGGACGCAGGACTGTTCGGACGCCCCACCTCGGACGATACCATTTATGTCACGATGGATAAGCCTGCAAACACCGACCGGAGCAAAAACGCCGCCTACATCCCGCCTGCCTTCGGCTCTCCCACCTCCTACACCCTGAACGCCGGAGAACTGCTGACGCCAAACCTTGTGAGCGGTTCAGTCACGGGAACGACCAGCGGCACAGGCGGTGTGACCGTCCTGCCGCCTACGACTTCGGGCAGTAGCAGCGGAAATACCGGTTCTTACACGCCGGTGAAGTACACCGCGGTCACGAAAGACCTCTATTACAGCGGCGGCTACCTCGGTACACTGAAAATCCCCACCCTCGGTCTGTCTGTCAAGGTGTATCAGGGGACGGACGCGGACGCGCTCCGCAAGGGCGCAGGACATTTTGCCAGCACCTCCATTTGGGAAGGCAATGTGGCGATTGCGGGCCACAATCGCGGCGTGAATAATCACTTTGGCAAAATTCACACCCTTGACATTGGGGACACCATCAAGCTGACCACCCAGCTTGGCACCCGCAGCTATGAGGTGTACTCTGTCAGTAAGATCGGCGTGGACGATACCAGCGTCCTAAACGACAGCACGGAGAACATCATCACCCTTGTCACCTGCGTGATGAATCAGCCGGATTACCGCTGGTGTGTGCAGGCTCGACAGAAGTAGTATTGATGTGAATAATTTCGACAAGAAAAAAGTTATTCACATTGATGTTAAAAACTTTACTTGACGCAAAGGGGGTGATATAATGGCTGACAAAGGTGGTGACAGAATCATGGAATTAAAAAACAGATCGCAGTACCTTGATAAGCTCATTTCCGTTCAGGATATGGAAGTCATCAAGGTCGTAACCGGAATCCGGCGCTGCGGCAAATCCAGCCTGCTGAAATTGATGATGGCACATCTGCGGGAACAAGGCGTCATGGAGGAACAGATCCTCTCGATGAACTTTGAGTCCATGCAGTTTGCCGATATGGACAGCAAGCAGCTTTATCAGTATGTGATGGAACGAGCCCCCAAGGGTAAGCGGCTTTACCTGTTTTTAGACGAGGTGCAGAAGGTTCGGGACTGGCAGGATGCCGTGAATTCCTTCCGTGTGGATCTGGATTGCGACATTTATGTGACCGGTTCCAACGCCTACCTGCTTTCCTCCGAACTGTCCACGTATCTGTCCGGACGCTATGTGGAGATCAAGATGCTGCCGCTGTCCTTCCGTGAGTTTTTGGACTTCCACGGCTATTTGCTGGAGGAGTACAAAGCCCCTAACGGCACTATGAAACAGCGCGCCAAGGGAAAAGACGGCGAAGCGTATGAGCTGCGCGACCTGTTTGAAGCCTACGCACAGTTTGGCGGTATGCCGGCGCTGGCCGAGGCGGAGCTGGATCAGGAGCGCGCCAATATGCTGCTGGACGGCATTTATTCCGCTGTTGTTGTGCGGGATATTCTGGAACGCGGCAAACGGAAAGAACAGCGGGCCGTTACCGACGCGCTGCTACTTCGCAAGATCATTCTGTTTCTGGCTGACAACATCGGCAACAACACCTCGGCGGCGTCCATCGGGCGCACCCTTGTCAGCGAGGGCCTGTTGGATGATGGCAGAAAGGCCAAGCCTGCGGTGCAGACCATCTCTGCCTATATCGACGCACTGTTGGAGTCCTATATCTTCTATGAGGTCAAGCGGTTTGACATCAAGGGGAAGGACTATCTGCGGACGCTGGGCAAATACTATATCGTCGATCCCGGCCTCCGCACCTACCTGTTAGGAAACCGGGGCGGCGATGTGGGACACATTCTGGAAAACATCGTTTATTTTGAACTGCTGCGGCGTGGTTATGAGGTGGCTATCGGCAAGGTCGGTGAAAAGGAGATCGACTTCATCGCAACAAAGATGAATGAGAAAAAGTATATCCAAGTCACTGACAACATGAACGCCCCCGAAACCCGCGCACGGGAGCTTGCACCGCTACAAGCTGTGCAGGACAATTACGAGAAGATCGTGATTGCCATGGACTGCGACCTTATTAGCGACGTGGACGGTATCAAAATCGTAAAGGCGCTGGACTTCCTGCTCAGCGAAGTGTAACTAAAAATCCGCTCTGAAAAATCAGGGCGGATTTTTTGACACACGGCGGTATCCGCGATACCATGAAGCCATCAAAGAATTTGGAGGTACACACCATGAAGCGAGGAAGTTTTGCAGCCGGTTTTCTTACCTGCCTGCTGTTGGCTGGCGTCACTACCACGGCGTATGCTGCCGGGATCGTGGCCGAGCGCAGCACCCATCGCGTTGTCGTAGATGGAAAAGAAGCGCAGATGGAAGCCTATGTCATCAACGGCAGCAACTATGTGCGGCTTCGGGACATCGGCAAGGCTGTTGGTTTCGAGGTTTATTGGGATAGTGAGAACGGCTGTGTGCAGGTGGAGAGCGGAAAACCTTACACCGGTGAAGCCCCTGCAAAGGCGGAACCCGACAAACCGTTATCGCGGCCGGAGGACACATCTACCACCATCGATGTGAATGCACTGAAACAAGACATCATTGACCGCACCAATGCCCTGCGCAAAGAAAATGGCGTTGCTGTGCTGCGTGTCAACGACAGGCTCATGCAGGCGGCGCAGGTCCGCGCCAATGAGATGGCTACGCATACCGTCTATTCTCACACAAGGCCGGATGGCAGAAAATTCAATACCGCCACGGATTGTCCTTACATGGCCGAAAATATCCATCGCATCGCAGATTGGGTGCTGTCTGACCAGACACTTGCCGAACGAGCAGTTGCGGATTGGTATGCCTCAACGGTTCATCATAAGAACATGGTCAATCCAAAGCTGTCAGAGATCGGTGTCGGGCTGGCAAGAGGTGTCAATGATACTGGTGACCCGTGCTGGTACTGTGTCCAGCTTTTCCTCTACGATGGCTATTCCATCACTCGGGTGGATACCCCCGCGAACAAATAAATCATCAACTCTCACGTAAGAGCAGGTCGTCAAGATCTGCTCTTTTTATTGCGCTTTTTGGAAAGGAGAAAGACATGAAGTCAATTAAACATCGCTTGTTGTCACTGCTTTTGACGCTGGTGACGATCTTGAGCCTGCTGCCGACTGCGGCTTTTGCCGCGTCGAACACGGGTTCTGGCCTCAAAATTACCACCAACCAGGCATATTGGAGCACGCGCCTGCTCGCCAACGGTACCCCATACAGCTACCGCCCGCCGCTTGTGGACGGTAAGCTCGTGTACTGCATGGATAGCGGCCTCGGCTATCATTACGCAACGCCTTCGTACCTGAATTCCTTTACATGGACGTCCGGCACCGGTGCAGATGCAGATGCCGTATTGCAGTCGGCTGTCACGAACAGCGGCCTCAGTGAAATGGACGCCGCGACCGTCGAGAACGTCAAATGGATGATGACCTACCTCAACGACTGCAAGGCATCCAATGTTGGCCAGCTTTTTATGGCCGTGCAGACGTATGTGTGGGATCACCAAAGCTATAAAGGCGAGCCCGGTGGAGACGGCGACGCGGGCGGCTACGCCAACGCTGACACCTATGATCTGTATCTGAGCCTCATCGACTGGCTTTTGGAGCAGAAATCACAGGAGGACGCCGAGTTCCAGCGCCAGATTGAAGAGTACACTGCACAGGGCAAGTCTGCATCCATTGTGGAGGACGACAGTGAAAAATGGGCAGTATACGCAATTTCCAGCAACCGCAAAAATCAGTCATTCTTCAATTATTATGGTCCCCGCAAACTGGTCACTCAGGATAAGCCCGGAGGCGGCGGAGAAGAACCTGCACCGCCTGCTGGCACGGGCAAAATCACGCTGAAAAAAACTGCTGGTGGAACCACAACCGGTCTCGCCGGTGCACGTTTCAGCATCTATTTCAACGGGCAGATCGTCGGCAGCGACATCACCAATGCGCAGGGCGAGATCTATGTTGAGAACGCCGCCACCGGTCTTTGGAGCTTCGTGGAAACCGCTGCACCGGACGGCTTCTGTGTTGATCCCACGCCGAAGAGCGTGTACGTAGATGTAACTGAGGGTGACCGCGAATACACTGTTGCGGCGGTCAACTACGAAAAGCCCGATATGAAGATCACCAAGACCGATGCGCAGACCGGTGCGCCGATCCCCGGTACGGTCTTTTCGGTGAAATCCGTGACCGGCAGCTATTTCACCTCCGTCACTACGGGGACGGAGGGCTCCGCAACGCTCTCGGCCATTCCTGCCGGTGTCTATGTTGTGCGTGAGGAATCCGTTCCCGAGCCGTATATTGTGAGCAATACGGAGCAGACCGTGGCACTGCGCCCCGGCAAGACCTCCGAAGTCATCTTCGTTGACTATGAAAAGCCGGGACTCGAAATTTTGAAGAAAAATATCGCCACCGGAGAACCCATCGAGGGCGTGACCTACCGCATCGAGCAGATCGATGGCAGCTTCTCCACCAGCGCTACCACGGATAACCATGGGCGCATTTTCCTTGAGAGCATCCCTGTGGGCAGCTACAAGGTCACGGAGATCAATGTTCCCAACCATGTTATTCTCTGCCCCATCCCGCAGGAAGTGGCATTGAAGCCCGGCGAAACCTCTACCGCCACCTTCTTCAACGCCCTCAAGCCCAGCTTGGAGATTCGCAAGGTGGACAGTGTCACCGGCGATCCCATCAAGGGCGCTAAGTTCCAGATCTGGTATGGCAGCAACCATACCGACACCGGCGAGCTCAACGACCTCGGCACTTACTTTTCTGACGCAAGCGGAAAAGTCATTCTTCCTGAGATCAAGGATGGCTGGTACAAAGTAACGGAATTGGAACCGGCGTCCGGGTACGCCATCAAGGAGCCTGCCACGCAGGAATGCTTCATCTCCGGTGGCGAGAGCAAGGTGCTGACCTTTGAAAATACGCCCCTTTCCGCCATCATCATCCGCAAGGTGGACAGCGAGAGCGGTCAGCCGCTGGAGGGTGCATGGTTTAGAATCCGCTACCTCGGCGGCACCTCCGGTACAGGCGGCACTGTGGTTGGCGAGTACAAAACATCCAGCAATGGCACCATCGTTGCAACCGGCCTCAAGGCAGGCACTTATGTCTGCGAGGAGATCTCCGCGCCGGATGGGTATGTGATCACCGACGCTACGGAAACCGTTTATCTCTCCGGCAAGGATCAGGACGTGATCACCGTGACCTTCGGCAATGATAAGATGGGTTCCCTCCTCATTGTCAAAAAGGACGCCGTGACCGGTGCACCCATCTCCGATGTGGAGTTCTTCATCACCGATTCGGATGGCAGCGTGATCGGCACAGCCAACGGAAAGTATGTGACCGTCAGTGCGGGCACCATCCGCATTGACGGCCTGACTCCCGGTATGACAGTCATCGCAAAAGAAGTGCGTGCCAAGGATGGCTACATCCTGGACGATACGCCGCAGAGCATCAAAATCAAACGCAATGCCGTGATGACGCTGGAGTTCCGCAACCAGCCCAGGGGCGGCGTTTTGGTGAAAAAGGTAGACGCTGTGACGAACGCTCCCATCTCCGATGTGGAGTTCCTTGTCACGGATTCGGACGGCAATCTCATCGGCAACGCCAACGGCAAATATGTGACGGACAGCGCAGGCACTTTCACCATTACGGACATCGCTCCCGGCACCACGCTTATTATCAAGGAAGCCCGCGCTAGGGAAGGCTATGTTCTTGACGACACGCCGCAGACAGTCAAAGTCAAATCCAACGAAGTTGTCACGGTGGAGTTCCGCAACGCCCCCAAGGGCGATCTCATCATCGTAAAGCAGGACTCCGTTACAAAGGAGCCTCTGGAAGGCGTTCAGTTCAAAATCGCCTATGCCGACGGTTCCTATGTAGATGCCGAGGGCGGCACGCTGTCCTCCACCGGCCTGTACTGGACGGATAAAGAAGGAAAAATCACCATTTCCGGTATTTCCGGCACCGTGGTGGTCACAGAGATTGAAACGATCCCCGGTTACACCATTGATGAAAACACTCGCACGCAGACTGTTGTGGTCAATCCCAACGACACGCAGACGCTTTATTTTTACAACACGCCTGTGGGCGGGTTGCAGATCATCAAGAGCGACAAAGACAGCGGCAAGCGTATTTCTGGTGTCAAGTTCGAGATTCGCAAGATGAATGGTGAGATCATCGGCACCTACACAACGGACAGCGACGGTGTTATCTATCTCCCCGAAGCTGAAAGCGGCTGGTACACTGTGACGGAATTGGAGGCTGCGTCCGGCTACCTGCTGGATACCACGCCCCACCGTATTGAGGTCAAGGACGGTCAGACGGCCACGTTGGAGATCACCAATCACAAATCTTCCCGAATCCTGCTCCACAAGGTGGACAAGGCCACCGGCAAGGGAATTTACGGCGCGGTGTTTCTGCTTTACGACAGCAATCGCAATCCCATCGGGGAGTATGTGACCGATCAGGACGGCTATATCTACGCCGACGAGGGACTGGCCGATGGCCGCTATTATCTGCGTGAGATCAAAGCCGCCCCCGGTTATGTGCTTGATCCTGAACTGAAAACGATCTATGTCCGCTACGGCTCTACCACAGAAATCGAGTGGAGCAATACTGCGGAGTGCGGTCAGATCCAGATCATCAAGAAATCCGCAGACGATAACGCCACCAATGGCCTGCCTGCCGGGACGCTGCTGGAGGGCGCGGTGTTTGAGATCTACGACAAAGCGGGTAACGTGGTGGACACCATCAAGTCCGACCGCAACGGACGCGCCGTTTCCAAGACGCTGCCGCTGTCCCGCTATACCGTCCGTGAGATCAAAGCGCCTGCGAATTACTCCATCAATCCCACGGTGATGACCGCCTATCTGGAATTCAACGGACAGATCGTCACCTTTGAAGTGCAGAATACCAGCGTTTCCACCGGCGTTTCCATTAAGAAAACCGGCCCCGTGCAGGCCGTCCCCGGTCAGCCCATCCGTTATGTGTTCTCACAGATCAAGAACAGCTCCAACGTTGCCCTCGACTCCTTCTATTGGCGCGATCAGCTTCCCGCGCAGGCGACGCTGAGCAAAATCGTCACCGGCAGCTACAATCAGCCGCTTTCCTACAAGGTGGTCTATAAGACCAACCTTTCCGGGGACTACCGCACTTTGGCTGACAACCTGAGTACAAGCAAGGTTTACGTATTGGACGCCCGCCCCGCTGTCCTCGGCCTTGCGGCCAATGAGCGCGTTACCGAAGTCATGTTCGTGTTCGGAAATGTAAAGGCGGGCTTTGCACAGGTAGAAACGCCTTATATCTACGCCACTGCCCGCAGCGGTCTTGCCAACAACTCCGGCATTGTGAATGTGGCAGATGTGGGTGGCCTTTACAATGAGCAGTGGATTCAGGCGGTGTCCCGCTGGCTCACTACCGTCTACACCAAAACAACGGTGAAGCTGCCCAAAACGGGGTACTAAGCCTTGCGGCAGAATGACTTTCGCAGCGCCGCCCCTGTGTGGGCGGCGCTTTCCCCGTTGGTCCTCTGGCTGGCGGCAATCGCCGCCTATGCCTACGAGGACGGTATGAACCTCTTTCAATGGATGGGGCGTTTCAGCCAAGTGCTGGAGCGCCCCTTTTCCATAGGCTGGACGCCCTACACACTGAAATGTATGCTGGGGAGCCTGCTGCTTTACGGCTGTGGCATTGCGCTCTACTACTCCAGCCGGGAGAATCGGCGACCGGGCGAGGAGTACGGCAGCGCTAAATGGGGCAATCCCAAGGAACTGAACCGGAAGTATATGGATCACCAGCATAAGGACGCCAACATCATTCTGACCCAGCGGGTCCGGCTGGGTATGGACGGCTATATCACCCAGCGCAACATGAATGTTCTGGTAGTGGGCGGCTCCGGCTCCGGCAAGACCCGGTTTTTCTGCAAGCCCAATATTTACAGCGCGAATTGCTCCTATCTTATCACAGATCCCAAGGGCGAGCTGCTGCGCGCGGCAGGTGCTTTGTTGGCAGCGCAGGGCTACGAAGTCCGGGTGTTCAACCTGATCGACCCCAGCCAGTCCGACGGATACAACCCCTTTTCGTACATTCACAGCGAAAAAGATGTGCTGACCCTCATTGATAACCTCATCAAAAATACCACGCCCCGCAACGCTTCCAGCAACGACCCCTTTTGGGAGAAGGCGGAAATCGCGCTGGACTCAGCCCTTATGCTCTACCTCGTCAGCGAAGCGCCCCCGGAGGAACAGAATTTTGAAATGCTGATCTACATGATGAACTTTGCCGAGGTGCGGGAGGAGGACGATCAATACCGCAGCCCGCTGGATATGCTCTTTCGGGCATTGGAAGAAGAACAGCCCAACCATGTGGCGGTGAAGCAATATAAGGCTTTCAAGCAGGCGGCGGGAAAAACTGCGAAGTCGATCCTGATTTCCTGCGGTGCAAGGCTTGCGCCCTTCGACATCGCAGAGCTGCGGGAGCTGATGAGCTACGATGAGATGGAGCTGGACACCATCGGAGACCGGAAGACGGCGCTGTTCGTCATCATTTCCGACACCGATGACACCTTCAACTTCATTGTGGCAATCATGTATTCCCAACTCTTCAACCTTCTCTGCGACAAGGCAGATGACGTTTACAACGGACGGCTTCCCGTCCATGTGCGCTGTCTGCTGGATGAGTTTGCGAACATCGGTCAAATCCC
>ERZ780137.507-NODE-507-length-32408-cov-2.782802_pt1 | contig 32408 bp, 40 predicted proteins | sample MGYA00511020_ERZ780137 | MGnify/ENA primary metagenome ERZ780137 (study PRJEB29588, sample SAMEA2157917) | human gut metagenome | biome: human gut; feature: human-associated habitat; material: faeces | place: Denmark | collected 2008/2010 ... | reverse complement strand
CGGGGAGGGTGGTTGCCGGGTCGATGGTATCCTGTCCCTGCCGGATTGCCATACCCCCGATCCGGACTGAGGAATTTCAGTTCCGTTTTTATATCTTTGTATCCCGAAATAACCAGTTCCGTTAACCCGAAAACATTACTATGAAAAGATTGCTGACCCTTGCCCTGTTCGCCGTGCTGATGCTCCCTGCCGTTGCGCAGGAGCTGACCGTGGCCACCTACAATATCCGTAACGCCAATAAGGGCGACGCCGAACGCGGCAACGGCTGGGAACGCCGCTGCCCCTGGGTATGCGGGCTGATCGAATTCCAGGGGTTCGATATTTTCGGCAGCCAGGAGGTGCTCGACGGGCAGTTGCACGATATGCTGGCGCAGCTTCCCGGCTATGCCTATATCGGCGTGGGGCGCGATGACGGCAAGGCCAAAGGCGAATATTCCCCCATATTCTATAAAAAGGAGCGTTTCCGGTTGCTGGACGAAGGCCATTTCTGGCTCTCGGAAGTCACCGACCGTCCCAACAAGGGATGGGACGCCGCGCTGCCCCGCATCTGCACATGGGGGCATTTCCTGGACAGGCAGACCAGGCGCCGTTTCTGGTTCTTCAACCTGCATATGGATCACGTCGGTGTCCGGGCACGGGAGGAGAGCGCCAAACTGGTCGTTGCGAAGATCCGCGAAATGTGCGGCCCCAGGGAGTTCGTGATCCTCACGGGCGATTTCAACGTCGACCAGAACAACCCCATCTATACGACCTTCACCACCTCGGGGATACTGGCCGATTCGTATCAAACCGCGGCCAGGCGCTATGCCCCGAACGGGACGTTCAACAATTTCAACCCCACGCTGAAAACCGACAGCCGTATCGACCATATTTTCGTGTCGCCTTCGGTGCGTGTGCACGATTACGGGGTGCTGACGGACACCTACCGTTCGCAGACCACCCGCAGCGACGAGGAGATCAAGTCCGGAGCATTCCCCAAGGAGGTGTCGTTGCACAGCTATGAGGCGCGGACGCCGTCGGATCATTTCCCGGTCGTCGTGCGGCTCGAATTCTGAGGAGGTTGTTCCGGCAGGGACTGATTCAAATGTAACGATAAGATGAAAAATGTATTTTTTGCCGCATTCTTCGGTGCTGCGTGTTGCCTGTCGGGATGCCGTCAGGAGGCTGTGGCTCCCGTACCGGGGGAGCATTATGCGTTTGCCGAAGAGATGTTCCGCAAGGTGTGGGACATGTACCGGGTGCCGGAATACGGCCTGTTTTCGGAATATTACCCCAATAGCTACCGTCCCGATGTAAACTATTTCGACGACGGGGCGAAAAGCACGCAGGAGGTTTCCTTCCTGTGGCCCATGGACGGGGTGTTCACCTCGGCGGTCGCGCTGGCCGAAGTCGATCCGGTGAAATACGGCTGCTATGTCGATTCTATGGTGATGGCTGTCGAGCAGTATTACGACGACGGGCGCATGCCCGCCGGGTATCAGGCCTATCCTGTCAGGATGGGCAAGGTCGACCGTTATTACGACGACAACGGGCTGGTCGGACTGGCCTACGTCGCGGCCTACGGCGTAACCCGCAATCCCGCGCACCTGGAAAAAGCCAAGCAGGTGATGACCTTCATCCTGAGCGGCTGGCGCCCCGACCACGACGGCGCCGTGTCGTGGCTCGAAGGGGTAGAGAACCAGAAGCCGGGGTGCGCCAACGGTAAGGCGATGCTGCTGGCGCTCAACCTGTACGGGGCGACGGGAGACCCCTATTACCTGACTGCCGGGCGCCGTTTCTACGACTGGATGGAGGCCTACCTGCACGATCCGGAACTGGATATCGTCTGGAATTCCTGGCTCACGCAGCCCGAAGCGCGTCTGGACAAGGCGGTCTATTCCTATAATACGGGGTTGCTGTTGCAGGGTGCCGTCGCGTTGTATGGATATACCGGCGATCGGGTTTATCTGGATAATGCCCGCCGGCTGGCCGAAGGAGCCCGGAAATTCTATTTGCCGGAGACGGAGGACGGCGCGGCCGCGAACCGTGATTTGCCATGGTTCTATCTGGTGTTGTTGCGGGGTTACCAGGCTCTCTACGACCTCGACGGCGATCCGAAATACGTGGATATATTCATCCGCTGGATGGATTGGGCGCGCCGGAACGCACGGGATGCCGCCGGGCTGTTTTACAACGACTGGTCGGGGAAGAAAGACGAATCGGCCACACCCAAATGGCTGCTCGACGAGGCTTGCATCCCCGAGTATTTCGTCCGTGCGGCTTTGATCCGCAGGGAAGTCGTGCCGGCCGCCTTGCCCCGGTAGGATCGTTTCCGTATCGGGCGGGCGGCAATGTTCGGCGGGCTTCCCCGGCAGGAATGGGCGTGCCGGTGCGGGATAGGTGCGCGCCCGGGTGACAATCACATGATAATTTTGCCCGGCCAGCATCTATAGACGAAATAAATGCTATTTTTGCCGCAAAATCCGATCTATGAATACGAAAGCCAAAGGTTACCTTCTGGGTGCTGTCGCCGCAGCTACTTACGGCATGAACCCGCTCTTTGCCCTCCCGCTCTACAAGGCGGGGATGGATCCCGATTCGGTATTGTTTTTCCGCTACCTTTTCGCCATCCCGCTGTTGGGCATCATGCTCAAGGCCCGCGGCCGGGATTTCAGGCTGCACCGCCGTGAGATCGTGCCGCTGGTACTCCTGGGATTGCTGGTCGCCCTTTCGTCCCTGTCCTTGTTCCTGAGCTACAATTACATGGATGCCGGCATCGCCTCGACGCTGCTGTTCGTATATCCTATTTTCGTAGCGTTGATCATGGCCTTCGGCTTCCGGGAGAAGCTCTCCCCGCAGACTGCATTGTGCATCTTGCTGGCATTGGCCGGTATCGGGCTGTTGTTCAAAGGCAGTGACGGTTCGACACTCAATATCACGGGGACGGTTCTGGTGATGGTTTCGGCTTTGTCCTATGCAATTTATATCGTCGGCGTGAACCGTCCGGTGCTGAAATCCGTTGCGACGCTCAAGGTGACGTTCTACGTCCTGCTTTTCGGGTTGCTGCTTTACGTTGTCCGGCTGGATTTCGGCATGGCAGTCCATGTGCCCGATAAATGGTACCTGTGGGGAAACCTGCTTGCACTGGCCGTTTTCCCGACGGCGATCTCGTTTTTGTGTACAACCAGCGCCATCCAGTACATCGGTTCGACACCGACGGCAATCCTCGGTGCCTTGGAACCTGTCACGGCCGTCTTCTTCGGGGTGATGATCTTCGGGGAGACCCTCACGCTGAGGATATGTTGCGGCATCCTGTTGATTATCATTGCCGTGAGCCTGATCGTCGCGGGAAATCGGGTAGCGGTTTACCTCGTGCGGTTCAGAAAACTTTTCCCGCGGCTTCCTCTGAAAAAGGCCGGCCGCAAAGGTTCCGACAGCTCTGACCGCCAGGATGGGGAATAGCCGGGGGAGGGGTCACCGGGGCCGTGCGTATCCGAGATGCCGCTCCGGCATCTGGCCCTGCAAAGCAAAAGACCGAGAATCATTGATTTTCGGTCTTTTGCTTTGTACCCCCCCCCTCAGGGGAAATGGCTTCGTTTTGTAATGTGTTTATAATTAAAGCATTGTGTGCTTTTGCCTTTCGTAGGTTATGCATAGGTTACAGCGTTTTGCCGTAGTTTGTCGCAATTTCAGTTTTTGAGTTACAGATGAGTTGTAATATTTCATCTCTATTTGGAATCTCAAGATTTTTATCTAAATTTAAGTAATTAATATGTAAAGTTGCAGCTTTTTATAAATTACAATTTTGAATGTCAAAGTCAATATTGGCTCCAGTCAAATATTTTGCATGGAGTTTATGTAGCGGGAAATCAACGATTTAATATTTCGTGAAGATGCTTACGCGATAATGATTATGACTTAATTCGGGTACTTTTGTCAAGTATTTGCAAAGAGTTTTCTGAAACAGCGTTTCGTTTCAGAAATTTTTGTTTTTAATAGTTTCCGGAGGTCTTAGATAGACCGACATGGACTAAGACGGTTCTATTTCGTTTCAGAAACTTCTGAAAACGGATGTCCGTCTTAGTCCATGCTGGTTTATGTCAGTCCATCCGTTCATCATAATAAAACAAGCAATGGAATATGAAAAAACAACCGTAAAAACGCCATTCCCCAATGACGCTACGACCTCATTTCGGCGTACCGGAAACCACAAGCCGTCCTCTTCGAAGGTACGTTCTTCCCGCATCGAGCACAGGTGTGAATTTTGCGGAAAAACATTTTACTCGTCTTCATGCGTTACACGCTTCTGCTCGAAGCAATGCAATATGAAGGCGTATTATGAATCCCACAAAAAAAAGCTCGCGGCCCGAACACGGACAAAGCGACAGGCTCTTAACGAGCTTCCACCCAGTCATTTTCCGCCCCGAGATTCCGACCTGTTGACCGTGAATGAATTCGCACACAGGCTCGGGGTCTGCAAACAAACCGTTTATACGCTGGCCTCCAAAGGCCACGTTCGCCTTATCCGCCTCAGTCAGCGTCTTTCGTATATCAGTTGGTCGGAGTTTATCGACACGCACCGAGGAAATACCTCGGGTTACTCTATTCCGCACGATGTTCATAGCGGTTTCTCTCCTGCTCCGGGTGTCGCCCATACGAGCAATCGTATCGCCCGGCCGGCTGCCGTTTCGCCCCCAATGGCCGAAGTTGCGAAACCCCGATCCTCCATTTCCAAACCCGGCATACAGCGCATCGCACCGTCGATACCGGCCGATTATATTTCCATGCAGGATGCGGTTCGGAAATACGGCCTCACAACAGCAAACATCAGTATGAAACTAACGAAATATCGCATCAAGAAGCTCAAAACGGGGCGAAACGTCTACTTTTCGGAGCCGGACTTTGCGAAACATCTCCGCCGTCGAATAACCGGCTGATTATCCGCATATTGCGAAACGGAAAAATTTGACGGTAATTTTCTGAATGCGTATCTTAGCGTTGTTATTTCCTATGAAACGAATCAAAGTAAAAATTCGCTCCTATCCCATATCTCAGGGGCGCCGCTCGCTTCAACTCGACTATTATCCGCCGATCCGCAATCCGGAAACGAACAAACTCATCCGGATGGAAACGCTGGGCATGTACATTTTCGACAAACCCCAAAACGCTTTTCAACGGGAACATAACACGGCGACCTTGGCACAGGCCGAAGCGATCCGCGGAATCCGGCAACAGTCCGTAATCAACGAAGAGTTCGGCTTTTTGGACAAGACGAAACTGAAGGCCGATTTTCTGGCCTTTTTTTGGAAATTCGCACAGGAAAACGGGAACACGAGGGAAAGCGCTTTCCGGCATTTCGAACGGTTTATGTCCGGGCGATGCACTTTCGGGGAACTGACCCTCGACCTGTGTCTGAAATACCGGCAATACATCCAGAAAGCCACGAAATTCCGACAACCCGACCGACGGATCCATATCAATACGGCCGCGGGATATTTCAAATACTTCAAATATGTGGTCTATTTCGCCTATCGGGACAAATGGATCAAAGAAAATATTGCGGATTTTCTGGATTACATCGAGGTCAAACCTACGCGCCGGGATTTTCTGACCCCGACGGAGTTGATGAATCTCTCCCGAACGCCTTGCGAGATTCCGGTGCTTAAACGCGCTTCGCTCTTTTCATGCCTTACGGGCTTGCGGTACAGCGATGTGTCGTCTCTGAAATGGTCGAATATCGTTCCCGGTCTCTCGGGCGGAGGCTATTGCATGCAAATCCAAACGGAAAAAACGGATGCCATTGCGACCTTGCCGCTCAGCGATGATGCCGTGTGTCTTATGGGGCCGCGTGGCGATGGAACGGTTTTCGCGGGTCTGACCCGCAATATGCTGCTGGGGCCTCTCGAACGCTGGATCGCGGCTGCTGGTATCACCAAACACATTACCTTTCATTGCTTCCGGCATACGTATGCCGTCTTGCAGCTTGCCGGCGGAACGGACATTTACACGGTGAGCCGGATGTTGACGCACAAACATGTTTCCACCACGGAGGTGTATCTCGCCCTGTTGGAGGAGAGCAAAATCGAAACCACGGGAAAGATCCGGATTCATATCGAACCGCCCTCGACTGCGGCATGAAGAGACGAATCCCTTCCGACTCCCCAAAATACGATAAACGATAACGATTATGGAAGAAGAACAGAAACAGGAGCTTACCTTTAACGACATTCCCCACGCCTTACAGGAGATGTCAAGGGAACTCAAAGAACTTCGACAGTTGGTTTGCACGCTCCAGCCGCCCCGACCTGAACGCAGACCTATTCAGATCGACGAGGCATGCCGGATTTTGGGCAAAGCCCGCAATACGATCTATACGCTGTCTCGTCTGGGCGAGATTCCGAGCTGCCGTCAAGGTCGTAAGGTCTATTTCTATGAAGACGAACTTTTGGCGTGGATCAACAACGGGAAGGTCAAAACCGCCGAGGAGATCCGACGCGATGCGGAGCGGGCCGTCTACAAAGGCACGAGCCGCTACCGGAGAACGGCCAATTAACGATCGAACGAATCCGAATCGCCCCTGTCAGAATGTACTCTGGCAGGGGCGATTGCATTTTCGTCATTGCTGCCTTATTTCTTTTTACACACACATGACTTATATTTTTACCACGAATGAACATGAAACCCGAAGATTTCCGTCGTGCGCTGGAAATCATCACCAACAATCACCGAATCACCGTGTCATTCAACACGCCGGTAAACGAAAATTACATGAATGTTTATCCCATCCTTATCCACAAGAGCAATGCTTCGGTCTTGAAGCAACTGCATAAGGAGGATTACTCGCTTAGTATGGTCGCTCAAGGACTGTGTGTCATGAAATACTAATCACACGACTGTAATACTTATGGGAAGGTAATATCCGATGAAAACACATACATTCTGCCCGAATTGCGGGCATCGGCTCACCAGATCACGAAAATAGAAGCAAACACATCATCCGTTCCGGCAGCGGCTCGTCGCCGGAGCGGAACTAACTCTAAAAAACAAAAAACTATGTCGAACACTGAAAAAAGGCAAAACCGGATCGACCGGTATATGGAATTGGCACGTCGTGCCGAACAAAGATCGCGGGATGCTTTCGACCGCTCGAACCGCAGCGTCGCCGGCATTCCCGCCGGACAGCCGATCCTTGCGGGGCATCATTCCGAGCGGCAGCACCGTGCGGCATTGGAACGCAGTTGGAACGCTTTGGGGCAATCGGTCGAAGAGCAGAAAAAGGCGGAGTATTACCGGCGCAAAGCGGAAGCGGTCGAGAATAACAATGCCATTTACACCGAAGACGAAGATTCCATAGAGCGTTTGGAGGATAAGATCGCATTTCTCGAACAAGTGCAGCAGGCGATGAAAGACCGCAACAAGATCATCAGAGCCAAGCTCTCCGACGACGAAAAGGTCGCCCGGCTCGTAGAGCTCGGGATGAACGAGCAGGATGCCCGTGCGCTTTTGGTTCCGGATTTCTGCGGGCGGGTCGGCTATCCCGCTTACAGGCTGGCGAACAACAATGCGACGCTCCGTACTGCGAGGAAGCGCCTCGAAAGCGTCCGGCGGCTCAAATCCCAAGAGCGGAAAGAATATGACATAAACGGTGTCCGCGTCGTCGAAAATCCGCAAGAGAATCGTTTCCAAATCTTTTTCAATGAAAAACCGGCAGATGACACTCGCCGGAAATTACGTCATGCCGGCTACCGTTACTCATATGAGAACGGCTGTTGGCAGTGTTACATGAAGCAGTGGAACATCGAGTCCGGCAAAGCGATTCTCAGGTCTCTGGGGCGGGAATAAGGAACACGATCGGTTTGAAACAATCACGGGGCAGAAGCATTTCTGCCCCGTTAAACGTAAAATAAGATGGAATACAAGAATTTGACACTCCCCGATAATGCGGAGCAACTGGTAGCGATGTACGGGCCGAATGGGGACGACTCGCCTTTGACAGGCGAACTTCACCTGCTCGAATCCTATCTTCGGAACAATCTTCCTCCGCAGGCTCCGCAACGCCGGGAGCTCGACCGTCGAACCGTTACCGATATACGTCGGCGGATAGTCGAACTGAAAGCCGAAATTTTCCGTTCGGCGTTATTGGAATTCACGCGACAGGCGTGCGAGGAGCAGCGCGACATCTGCCTGACGAATTTTTATGACGCGCCGTGCGGCGAAGAGGCGGAGTGGATCGGCAGCTCACGGATGCCCGACATATACCTGCAAGGTGAATACGAACGTCTGCATGATTGGTGGAACGGTCAGGCAAAAGACCGAAAAGAGCGCATCTTCCAAGAGGAAACACCAGCTTATTTCGGCGCGGAGGAGGACGATAACGGACACCGCCCCGACGAGCCGGATATGTTCTGGTTGCAACTCTCTTTGGAGGCCAAGCGGGAGATATACCGCGAATATTCCGCCTCTTTGAAGGCCGAGAAGCCTCTCGGACGGATATAGTTAAATAAAATCGAGTTGAAAACCCATCGGCAAAGCACAGAAAATATGTTTTACGCACAAAAAACTGATGATTCCGGTTAACTCAAGGAAACATGCGATTCGGCTTCACATCTTTGCAGACGGAACTACAAAGCATGGATACAATGGAATCGTCGATCTTCTGCAAAGAGATTTTGGAGAACAGCCGGAAAATATTGGATAAACTCGACAAGCTGTCCGAAGATATGAAGGCCCTGAAGCCCGGAAACGACACGTCAGACAATACGGTTCTCGACTATCTGGATGTCTGTCAGATCCTCCATATCAGCGTGCGCTATCTGCGCATCTTGCATAACCAAAAGAAACTTACGGGATTCAAGATCGGCCGCCGACGCTTCTACCTCAGTTCCGACGTGCAACGCTACTTGCAGGAAGTTCGAGAAAAACAAAACCTATAATCGCATTTATCATGGTACAAGAACCGAAGTACAAGGTTGTCGAAGAGGAAGCTCTGCGCGAGCTCATCAAAACGAACTATCAGCAGAGTTATTCGCTCCTGCTGCTGTCGTACGTCTGCTCGCGGCAGAACATCAATATCGGCATGACGGCACTGGAGGCGTGCGGCGTGCTGAACCTCTCGCTGCGGCAGTTGGACGACGCCCGCAAACGCTGTCAGATCCGGACGCTGGGAGCTGCGAAAAACAGGGTGTACAGTGCCTATGATCTGGCGATGCTCGCCGCACAACTGCACCGCAAAAAAATGATGACCGATTTCAAAAAGATTCCGTCATTCAATCTCCGGCAAATTCCGGAGCCATAAAGCCTTTGTTGTCATTCTTTTCTTGCCGGGATAGGTCGCTTGTGAAAGCCGCCTATCCCATTTTTGTTCAGCGTAGCATTTCAGCCTTCATGCGGCATGGAATCCCACATTTTCTCGGTGTTTTAGCCGCGCTCTATCAGCGATGGATTAAAATTTTCACGAAGTTTGTGTCGAAACCCCTGAGTAAAAAAATAGAATCTATTGAGATTAGACAATTTAAGTTTATCTTTGCAAAATAACAGTATATAATGATATGGAACGTTTAGAAGTGCAATCGTTCGGGCCTATCGGAAAAGTTAGCGTCGAATTCGGGGATCTTACTTTACTCATCGGGCCGCAAGCGAGCGGCAAAAGCATCTTTTTGCAGCTTTTGAAGTTATTGGTTGATAAAAAACATATTCTGTACACCCTGAACCAATACAATTATATCTGGAATAAAAACCCGACCAATATTCTGGAAGTCTATTTCGGTGACGGAATGTCGGAGATCTGGAAGCGCGAAAGTCATATCAAGCTGGATGATAAAAATTATTGTCGGGATTCACTACTCGGAGCCTATACGAAGTCCGTCCCGGAAACCATGTTCTACATTCCTGCCCAGCGTATTCTGAGCATTGCAGACGGGCGGCCTAAGAATTTTATGGAATTCGATAACTCCACCCCTTATGTATTGCGGTATTTCAGCGAAACGCTACGCCTGTTCATGCAAAACGGCATGGGGAATCCCGAGGCGATTTTCCCCATCAAGAACAGATTAAAAGCGGCGCTTCGCAATTCATTCAATAACAGCATTTTCCATGACGGGAAAGTGATTATGGAAGAGCAGATGGGGCAAAGAAAGATGCGTATGGAAGTCAATGGTCTGAGTGTCCCGTTTATGACGTGGAGCGCCGGCCAGAAAGAGTTCATGCCGCTGTTGCTCGGATTCTACTGTCTTCTGGGGCCCAAGTCGCGCGTTATCGACAGCGAAACCTATAATTATGTTATTATCGAAGAACCGGAAATGGGCTTGCATCCCGAGGCCATCAAATCGGTTATCATCCAGATTATCGAACTAATTTCAAGAGGTTATAAGGTGATCGTTTCCACACATTCGCCCGTTTTCCTCGAATTCGCATGGGTATTCAACGAACTGAAAAAAACGGAGGCTCCGAATTTGGACGATTCGTTATACGAGCTTTTCGACATGCGGCAAACACCTGCCACACATCAACTGTTCGATGGCTTGTTCAAAAAGCAAATTAAGACCTTCTATTTCAACAGGCCGGATAATAAGATGGTAGAATCGCAGGACATATCGGACTTAGATGCCGGCAGCGATGATCCCGCCATTTCCGAATGGGGCGGTATTTCGCAATTTGCAGGTAAAGCAGCGGAGATTCTATCGAAATATTATTGTGCATAATAATATGGGCAAGCAGTCTATTGAAACATTCAAGAATGTGGTATTGGCCACCCCGGATATATCTTCCGGCTACCGGGGCGGTTTGCAGGCATTAGGTACGAACAGCAAAAAGATAAATGCTCCGGATATGCGTTTGGTCGGGGGGAGCGTGGATATCGACGGTTGCACAAAGAACTTGTATCCAGAGGAACCGCGTTGGGATTATGCTTTCGATTATAACGGAGAGGTGTTTTATGTAGAGGTACATCCGGCCTGTGAATGCAATATTTCGGAAATGGAAGCAAAATTGAAGTGGCTGAAAAATTGGCTGAAAACCAAAGCTCCCGAAATCGAGAAAAGAACCGCTACCCGCTGCCCATATTGTTGGGTGCATAGCGGAGGTATGAGGATTCCTCAGACGGGATCATCGTACAGACGCTTGGCGAAATTGGGATTACGGCCCGTGCGGGAATGGACTTATCCTAATTAGGCGGAGGCAACGAATCAAAGGTACCTGAAGGTACCTTTTTTTGTAGGTGCAGAGATCGTTTTGCAGGATTGGCGATAAAATCGTATATTTGGCAAAACAGCCTTAACGATCTTAATGATGTCAGCCTCGAAGCTCCCGATCTCGCAGCGCGATTTCGAACATCTGTATATGACTTACAAGCCACGGTTCCTGCGTATCGCCCAATCCTACGTTCGGGACGCTATGACCGCAGAAGACTTGGTTGCGGAAAGTTTTATTCAATTCTTGGAAAGCCATGCGACGGTGGACACGGAACATATTCCGGCCTACCTGCTTTCGTCGGTCAAAAACCGATGTTTGAACTATCTGCGGGATTGCAAGCGGCACCATGAGGCGCACGACAAACTGCGCACATCGGCTGTCCGGACATTGGAGCAGCACCTCGATATTCTGGAAACGACGCTTCCGGAAACGATGCGCTATGCGGAAGTCAGCGAGATCATCGAACGCACGCTCCGGGGGATGCCCGAGCGCACGCGGCGCGTTTTTCTCGCGCACCGTATAGAGAATATGAGCTACAAAGAGATCGAACGGCTGTACGGCCTTTCGGAACGTCAGATCAACTACCGGCTCCAGACAGCCAAAGAGCAACTTCGCGTAGCACTGAAAGACTATGCCCCTCTGCTGGCATTGTGGACGGTGCTTCATTAAGCCGTCCGCGACAAAATAATAAGATTGCTAACAAGTTTTTACCCCTCTACTAATTACATATTCAAGAAAGAGGTTCAAATAGTAAAGGTGCAATACAATTATCATTTATATTTTGTTATTCCACATATATTTACATTGTCGTTATAATCATATAAAATGGCGACACTATATCGTGCCCGCGTTATAGCGATATATAACTTGCACTTACTTGTCGGTTTCAATTCTATTCCTCTGATAATCCAATCTAAAATAGGCTTTGTTGGATATATGAGAACTCTATCGAATGACAAACCTTTGGATACCCCGAAATTCAATGTCGGGTATGCAGGATGGGTATCGGTACTTTTACTCTGTCGTAACTGAATAGGACTGTATTTCTGTAAATATTCTTCCACATCTGTTTGCCGAAGAAAATATACCCCTTTATGCTCTATTTCAGATGTATTATCAGACGTTGTTGCAATCATATCAGGATATAGTTTATTTGAAAAATCACAGATTTCAGATACACACCGATGGTTTACATTCAAAGATTGTGAATCAATATCGAGGTTAAATTTCATTTTGCGACTTTTGAAATAATCCAATATATTAGACCGTCTGAATTGTTTGTGTTTAGCAGAACTATTTGTTGAGAAAGTTCCTTGACGAGGATCTCCTACTAATAGAATTTCCAGTGGAGAAAGAAATAACTTATCTAAAAATTCCAAATCATATCCGGCAAGATCTTGCACCTCATCAATGAAAATATGAGTATATATTTTGGATAATCGGGATATTACCGCTCCATTGGAGCGTTCGTCGCACAGCGGCAGGCGAACTTGGCGATTTTGTCGGAATATATTTTTTTATCCCCAGTAAGATAATGACGTTCGACATTCGTTTCTCGACTACGCAAAGCGGATTGGCTGTTTACTAGACGATCTGGGCGCAGCATTCGATGAACCGCTGATGATAGCCGGGCAACTTGTTCGAAAGGAGTATGTCGGGAACTACCTCGTAGCCGTCTGCGGCGTCGAGCCGCCTTTTGCGCTCCCCGGCCGAAAGGCTCGGGCCGTTCTTCTTGTAGATGCGTTCCTCCTGCTCCGTAATTACGGGAACCAACCGCAGGCCCGGAAAGAGTTTGCCGATCTCCAGCACACGCCCCGCCATAAGACGGTCGGCGGTATGCTGGAGGGTCAGCATCACCCGTACCTCGCCGTGCTGCTCAAGGGCGCGCACGAGCAGCGTGTCCATGTAGTCGCATATCCGTCTCGTGTAGGCGAAAAATCCCAGGAACCCGATCGTGTAGACCCTCATGTCAGCTTACGGTTTTAGGAAGCATCCGGAACAGCCATTCCGTAACCCCCAGACGCCGCCGTATGGTGTCGTACTGTTCCGTATTCAGGATATTCACCGCCGGAAGCGGCCGCCCGTCACGACGTGCGCATGCGATGTAACGCAGCACGTGCTGGAACTCCAGCCAGCGGTGGCGGAAGTCGGGGATCGCGTCGATCGCCGCCGTGGTCGGCAGCTCGGGGTGATGCTCCATGTAGGTGCAGGCCACTACGTACATCGAAAGGTAATATCTCCGGAACTCGGGACTGCGGGGCGACTGCGGGCCGTAATAACGGCCTTCCCGGATCTGCGATTCGGGAACCAGCCACAGATGCAGCAGTTCGTCGGGCAGCTCCGCGGGCGTCAGCCGGAACCCGTGCGCGCGCAGGAAATCTGAGGTCGCCTGCAAAGGGTTATTTTTGGGGTCGTGTTTCATGTCTCCGCATTTTAAGAATGGTGCCGGAGCCGCTAAACCCCGGCACCAAAACCCGGCGAACCGGGGAAAAACATTAAAAAAAGCCGGGTTTAACCACTCCCGACTTTGGCAGTGAAACGACAAAAACCGAGCCGGAGCCGACCGGGCGCATTGGGGACTGCACACGGCGGCGGCCGACCCGGAACCGTCCGGGGGAATAAACTTGAGTTAGTGACGCACCTTTACGCCGGACGGGGATAGGATGCCGCACTCCGCACAGCGGAGCCGGAAGACGAAGAAACGAAGTCCGCCGCCTGCTCCCGGCCGGGAAGCAAGTGTAATCCGCACACGTGGCGGCGGAGCTTCGTTTTGCTGTGGTCAAAACGCGGGAACGGACATTGTACGCCGCCGCTGCCCGGCCTGCGCCTGCGTTCGGGCGTCTGGCCGGGAATGTAAGTACGGATACGGTTCCGAAGGTTCGGCAGCAGTCCTGCGGTGAAGTCGGTGAAGCTGGAGCCGTATCCGTGATGAGTTGTGCCGCCGTTTTTTTCAGACCGTTGAAACCGGGACGGGGTGCGAAAGTCTCTGCCGACCCGTAAAGACTGTCCTTTCCGTCCGAGTTGCCATAGGCTGAAACCGAGCGGAGAACGGCGGCATATATCGTTTGTGTGAATAGATCGAAGAAAGGACGGCCAGGGTTACAAATATCGAAACCGCGGTTTGAGCGGTTCCTACCAGATTTTAGGGCCAAAGCCGTCCTAATAACCCCGCAAACGGCACGGCAATGCCCGCCGACCAGTGGCCGACGGACGCCAAAAAACGCCTCCTTCTTCTGATTGATTTGCCGTGACATATTGCCGGGGTTGTGCTGGTGACTGAAAGAATCCCCAAAAAAGGGGCGTAGGTGCTATTCTCGAACGCCCGGCCTCACATGCCTTCCTCCAAAAACAGCCCTTGCGCCCACGGTAATATCGCTGTAATAGTGATATATACCGAGGACTACAAGCCTGCTTATCTGGAGATTGATGAATTGTGAGTTCGGCGTTCAGATCAGCGGGTTGTACCCTAATATGTCACGGCCTTCGCCGCGTATGATGATGCAAAGATAACATAACTTTCAGTTTTAAGGTTATGCCACCCATCGAAAACTTGCCTCGTTAATAAAGATAGCATGAACTCCGGCACTCGGAATCCATGCTATCCGTAAAAACTAACGGGCGGAGGGGCAGTTGCGCTATACGCAGTAGCAAGGTCGTGGAAAACCCATCCGACAATATAACACAAAAGCCCACGCCCGTTAGGGGTCGTATGCTTACTGATAAACACCTCGCCCTTGCGGGCATAGGCTGACACTCTTGCGAATGTCGTGTTTGCCGCGGATTAGTTAAATTTCCACGTTTAGCCACTGCGACAAACCGCTCCCCGCCTTTCGACGGATCGCACACCAAATATAGGACTTTTTTTTCAATTCAGCAATAATTACACAGAATATAAATGTGCATGAATATTGCTAAACAGATTTTTTGAAATCGAAATTATCCCTTTTTCGGTGCAAATGTAGTGCTACTTTTTTGATAATCATGCTTTTAATGGCTTAACAATCCATAATTTTTAGAAATATCTCAATAATCGTAATCATATACATAATTATACAGATAGGGCATAAGTGGTTATTTAAGTCCTTTGCAACATGAGTAAGCATTACAGAAATGAAAGGCTGATTAAAGCTGTTGGGACACGATTAAGGCTCATCCGTGAAGAACTTAAAATGACCCAAGAAGATGTTGCTTTTCAAAGAGACATATATTTGACGAATATAGAAAACGGCTATACAAATATAACGATTGGGAAATTGGTGGAACTCTGCGATCTCTATAAAATTTCGATGAATGAGTTTATTAAAGGGTTAAGTAAATATGATTAGTCCGGAACGACTCAATAATGTGCTTCTAAAAATTGCCTTTAAATTTCGAACATTGCGCCGTAATTCTGGACAGACGCAAAGAGAGGTTATAAAGGCAACCGGGCAGAACATTGGTAATATTGAGGCTGGAAAGCTCAATATCAATATTTCCACACTGTATCTCCTGTGCAAATATTATGGGCTGACACTTGAAGAGTTTTTCGACGATATAGATTTATAGCAGTTAGGTTTCTGCCTCAAAATAAGCCAGCCCCTTAGTTATGGAAGAACTCACTACAATCCAAAACAAAATCTACGAAATGCGCGGCCAGCGCGTGATGCTCGACCGCGACTTGGCCGAACTGTACCAAGTAACGACAGGCGCATTGAATCAAGCCGTCAAACGTAATGCAGACCGGTTCCCGCCCGACTTTATGTTTCAATTAACCGATGCGGAAACGGATAATTGGAAATCACAAATTGTGATAACCAATTCTATTTCTATGGGCTTGCGCCGCAATCCTTACGCTTTTACCGAACAGGGAGCTTCCATGCTTTCGGCAGTACTCAAAAGTTCGGTTGCCGCACAAACCAGTATCGCTATCATGCGGGCCTTTGTCGCCATGCGTAATTACATCATGACCACCACCACGGTAACGGCTGAGCTGTCGGAAATACGGTCAAAGTTGGCCCTGCTGGAGCGTGTCGGTGAAGATAACGCCGAAGCGGTAAACGACCTTTCCGAGGACATGCGCAAAGAGCTGGATAACATTTATCAGGCGATTGCCGCCTTGTCGGTCAAAGTCCCGCAGGCCCGCAAGCAGTCCCAGCCCATCGGCTATAAGAGGGCGGAGCCGAAAAAATAATTTCCAAAAACCTACGTTTGTAACTAAAAAATAGTTACATTTGCATAAAGATTGCTGTAATGGGAACAAAGGAGAAGCTGATCGCACGTTTTCGCAAACAACCGAAGGACTTTACGTTCGACGAAATGAAACGGCTGTTTACGATCTTGGGGTTCGAGATGAACAACAAGGGGGCGACCTCCGGTTCCCGTGTAGAGTTCTTTCACTCAGAGCGCGAGTTGTCCTACTCGCTGCACAAACCCCATCCCGATGGGAGTGTGAAGAGCTACGTGATGAAGCAGGTCTTGGAGTTTTTGGAAGAAAAGAATTTATTGGAGGAGTAGTTATGGAGACGATGAAGTACAAAGGTTATCTCGGCAGCGTCGAGGTCAGCGAGGCGGACAACTGTCTGTTCGGGAAAGTTCTCGGCATGAGCAAGTCCGCGATCACCTACGAAGGGCAGACGGTCGCGGAGCTGCGCGCAGATTTCGAGCAGGCAGTCGAATTTTATCTGGCACAATGCTCGGAGCGCGGTATGCAGCCCGAAAAACCGTTCAGCGGCGCGATGAACATTCGGATTCCGGTTGAAGTTCATGAGAAGCTGGCGGCTGTGGCCGGAAAGCTCGGGACTTCGATCAATTCGGTGATTAAAAATGCGTTGACGGAGTTCACCAAACACGCATTATAAAATTCCTGCTTACGGAGCGGAAAGGGCACTGTCTTGCGGCAGTGCCTTTTCGTTTGCCCTGCCGCCACGATGTGACGCACGAAGAACCCTGTTTATTCGATATATTACCATACGTTCCTGAAATACAGCAACACCTCGCTTGGGAATGGCGGAAAACCTTATGGCATACCAACCCACATTGTTCGGTGAATGAAAAACAACGACCGGGATGTGATCATTACGTCAAAAAATGATTATCTTGTATATTGTGAGGATTGTTATTTCAGATTTTCCCCGTATGATGATATGGCTATTAACCATTAAAAACCAAAATCCATGAGTAAATTACATTACACCTTAGCTGTGGCGGCAACCTTGCTTTTTTTGGCAGGGTGCGACAAAAATTCCCCTGACGAGAGCCCAACGCCTATGCGCATCGCAAGCAACATCGAGCCCTCAACCCGCGTTTTCGACGGTATGAATACCCAGTTCCCCGCCGGGCGTGGTGTGGCTTTTTATGTGGACAATGCGGCCACTTCCGCCCAGCTTTACGGCAACAATGTGCTGACGGCTGACGGGGCGGGCAATTTTACGGGCGGCGAGGCCATGTATTTTCCCATTACGGGCGATAATATCAACATTTATGCCCTGCATACCAACGGTACATTGAGCGGGGCGTTCCCCTCGTCGGCTGTCGTCCACACGGTCGCTGCCGACCAACGGACGCAGGGGGACTATTACAAATCCGACTTGCTATACGCCAATAGTAAAAATGTGGCAAAGACCGCCTCCTCCATCCCGCTTACATTCTATCACATGCTCTCGAAGGTGCGCGTCGCTATTGTTTCGGGAACTAATTCGCCCAACCTTACAGGTGCGACGGTGCAGATACTCGGCACGAAACCGTCGGCTGGCTTTACCCCTTCCAAAACTGTGAATATAACCCAGCGCGCCGATCGCGCCGCTATGGTCGCGGCAAGCGGCACGGCGGCGGCGATAACCGTAGGCAACGAACCCTCGCCGGACTTTACCCCGGCCAATGTGAAATACAACGATGCCGTCGCCGTGCCGCAAACGCTGGCGGCGGGGACGACGTTCCTGAGCGTGGAGCTCGCCTCGGGCCGGACGATGACCTATGAACTCCCCGGCGACCTGACGCTCGAAAGCGGCAAATATTATATCTACGAGGTTACTGTAAACCTACCTACCGGACTGGCCGTAACGAGTCGGATCGAGGATTGGGAAGACGGCGGAACGACCCCTGTGGAACCCAACTAACGCGTTTAATATATGAAAAATAAATTGGCCTATTTGGTGGCGCTCCTGCTGGCGACAGGGTGTAGCACCGACGAAACTTACGACAACGGCACGGAGGGGCTCGTACCCATGCGCTTTACGGGTGGGATCGAGGTGCAGACCCGCGCCCACACGGGCATGGACGCGCAGTATCCCGCCGGGCGCAGCGTGGCCTTTTATGTATACAATGCGACCACTTCCGCACAGCTCTATGGCAACAACCCTCTGACCACCGACGGCAGCGGCGGCTTTACGGGCGGCGAACCAATGTATTTCCCGAAGACGGACGACAACGTAATTATTTACGCCATGCATACCAACGGCCCGCTGGACGTGGTGTTCCCTGAGTTGGCCATCACCCACACAGTAGCGGCCGACCAGCGGGCGGAGACGGATTACTACAATTCCGATTTGCTGTATGCCGTCAATCAAAATGTGGCGAAAACGACAGACGGCATTCCGATGACTTTCTACCACCTTTTGAGCAAGGTGCGCATCGCCGTTGCTCCGGGGACGGCAGAAACCGACCTTGCGGGTGCGACTATCCAAATAGTCGGAACACAAGTATCGGCTGACTTTACCCCGTCCATGGGTGTGGAAATGTCCGTTCAAAAAAAACGCGCGGCTATGGTTGTGGCAAGCGGCACGGCGGAAGATATAACGGTTAGCAACGAGCTTTCGGCGGACTTTACGGCGGCCAACGTGCGCTATAACGATGCCGTCGTTGTTCCGCAGGTGGTGGCCGGCAGTACGGCGTTTATCCGCGTTACGCTTCCGGATAACAGGGTATTGGAGTGGTCTCCCGAAACCGCATTTACCCTCGAAAGCGGCAAACAATACACTTACCACGTTACCTTAACCCGCACGGGGCTTAATGTAACCTTGTCCGTAACAAGGTGGGAGGACGAAATGAGCAATTATCTCTCTTGGCTGGAAAGAATGATGAGATTAGGGATTTCCTTTGTAAAAATTCCCGCCGGGTCTTTTTCTATGGGTCAAAAAGGTGTGGCCATGCCGGTACACCGGGTAACACTGAGCAAGGGGTTCTATATGAGCAGGTATGAAATAACCAACATACAGTATGCGGCGTTCCTGAATGAAAAAGGTATCGAGAGCGACGGCAAAGGGAGCGTTACTTATTATAAGGATAACTTTGACTATGCTGTTACCGAAATGCAGCCTTTCATCATGACCTCCACAAGCGCTTCCGATTTTGGATTGCATTGGGAAACGGACAAGTGGGTTCCGGCAATGGGTTGTGATAATCACCCGGTTATTGATGTATCGTGGTACGGCGCGAAAGCCTTTGCCGACTGGGTGAGCGGCGCGTTGCCTACCGAGGCGCAGTGGGAATACGCCTGCCGCGCGGGAAGTATTGATATTTTCAGTTTCGGCTCTGCGGACAGCTATCGTTATATGTGGTTTAAAAGCAATAGCGACGGAACTACCCATGCAGTCGGGACAAGGAAACCTAACGCATGGGGCCTTTATGATATGCACGGCAACGTAGCTGAGTGGTGTTCGGATTGGTACGGCCCCTACGAAAGTTGGAGTGTTACAGACCCGGTCGGCCCTGATAGAGAAAGCTCTCGCGTGTTACGCGGGGGCAGCTATTTCAGTGATGATTATGGATGCTACTCGGCTTTGCGTTTCGGCTTGCCCCCCGAATTTGACGGCTTCGGCGTCGGGTTCCGCGTTGTCTGCCCTATTTTTTCATTTTAGAAGCATGTGCCGGGCACATGCCCGGACTATTTCAATGAAACGGAATTAGGAAAAACGGTTAAATCAACCCCCAGCGGAAACTCACCTTAACCGAGGAAAAAGTAACAGTAAACTGCACGATAGTAAAATATGCACAGCTCTTTAGCGCTATTTTCTGATAACAACGATCCATAACAAAGGCAGGCTTAACGGCCTGCCTTTATTGTTGCCGGGAAACTCCCCAGCGAGAAAGCATTTGCTTACGCTTCGTTAAATTCAACGCAAAGCCAAATCCCGGCCTATTCTATGTCAAAATAGAATATGCCCCAAGAGATTTTTGCCCGAGGCCAGGCGACCATCACCTCGCAGACGGATGCTTACACCATCGACCGCCTGTGTCGCTACTACGGCGTGACCATCGGCGAATTTTTCGAGGGGCTGGACATGTAGGCTAATCCGGATAAATTGCTATCTTTGTTTCTCATTCTAAACATTCTTATCATGACCGCCCCTGTTTTGGAACGCTCTTTTATCGACGACATCAAACGTCTGATCGAGGATGCCCGTCTGAATACCTATGCCGCCATCAACGCCGCGATGCTGGAGACCTATTGGAATATCGGCAAACGCATCGTTGAGCAGGAGCAGCAGGGCAAGAGCCGTGCAGAATACGGGACGCAGTTGTTGAAGGTGCTTTCCGGCGAACTGTCCGCGGCATTCGGCAAAGGTTTCTCAACACGTAATCTTTGGTATTACAGACAATTCTACTCGCTATTGCCGGACTGGCAGAAAGTGAACACGCGTGTGCAGAATCTTACCTGGTCGCATATTCGAACCTTATTGCGGGTTACGGACGACGCGGCCCGCATGTGGTATCTGAACGAAGCTGCACAGGAAACATGGAGCGTCCGCACACTCGACCGTAATATATCGTCGCAATACTATCATCGTCTGCTTCAATCACCAGCGAAGGAAAAGGTCGTATCGGAAATGAAATCCCTGACCGCGGCGTATGAAAAAGACAAGTTGGAGTTCATCAAGAATCCGATGGTGGCGGAATTTCTGGGCTTGGCGTCGAATATGGACTTTACCGAATCCAAACTCGAAAGCGCGATCCTCACGCATTTGCAGAAATTCATTATGGAGATGGGAAAGGGCTATGCTTTCGTTGCCCGGCAGCAGCATATCTCAACCGATGCAGGGGATTATTTCATCGACTTGGTATTCTACAATTACATTTTAAAGTGCTTTTTGCTGATCGACCTGAAGACCACCCAGATTTCGCATCAGGATGTCGGGCAGATGGATATGTACGTGCGCATGTACGATGAACTGAAACGCACGGAAGGCGATAATCCGACAATCGGACTGATCCTCTGCACGGAAACCAGCCGCGACATCGCCCGGTATTCGGTGCTGCATGAGAATCCACAACTATTTGCAGCAAAATACCTGACTTACCTGCCCAAAGAGGAAGAGTTACGCGAGGAGATTGAAAGGCAGAAAGAAATTTATGGTTTACAGCAAATAGAGGAATAATAATATAATACGTGGTCAGCGTGTGATGCTCGACACCGACCTCGCGGCGCATTACCAGGTGGAAACAAAGACACTCAATCGTGCTGTAAAACGTAAATCGAAAGGTTCCCCAGCCGACCGGGTTCAAAATGGCGGAAGAGAAAAAATAAGAACACAATGGATACAACCCAAACTACCGGATTGACTTGCCCGAAATGCAGCGGGTTCATCCCTTTATCGCTCGGCCAACTGCTTAAAAGCAGTGAGTTTCTTTGCCCGCACTGCGGGCTTCGGCTGACGATTGCTCGCAAACCGTCGAAACAGACCTTTGAAATGTTGGAGAAGAACAAATGCGCGGAGCGCAAAAAGGTGAAAACCGACGCATAGGCCATTTCTATAATGAAAGATAGCTGCTGAAAGGCAGCTATCTTTTTTTATTCCTGTTCGGGCGCTATTCCGGGTTCGGGGGCTGGTCGGTTTGACTGACGTGCTACCCAAGCATTGAAAGCTGGTCGTTTCTCTCGGAATTCTCTTTTCTTGACCTCTAACTCCATCTTGTTATAAAAAGCTCCGAGATAATATTTGTCCTTCTGCTTTTCATCATCTGTTAGATAGAAATCGAAATCATTATATCCTTCATTATCTTGAATAGACGCAAGAGGGGTTATGCCAGCATATAATCTGAATTCCTTACTTGTGGACAATAATTCCGCTCTTAAATTTTTGAGCAAAGCATATTTCTCGACAAGGGGTTTGAATTTCTCAAATCCCGGCCCAGCAAGACAATTATAATACAGCCATACCAATTCGTATTTGGATAGCGTGCCCCGAAGATTTCCTGCATAGGCGTACCGTTCATCAAACGTCAAGAAGTCATGTTTGGGATTGTCAATAAATTTGATAATCCGGTACAGATGCCTGAAATAGTGATCGAAGACCGAGGGTAGATTGGATCTGCTATACCCAGATAGTCCGTCCCAATGCAAAATGGTTATTAAACAACTATTGCCACAAACAGTTTCGTTGTAATCAATATAAGGCAAATAAGTGTCATCGCTCAGTATTGAATAATCTTTGTATAAATATTCAAACAAGGCCCGGCCCTTTTCAACAATATCCTTATTCGGAGATTTTAATTCGGTTGTAATCTGCTGTTGTAATCCCAGCATATTAAAAAAGGTTGTTTCGAATCGCTGTAAAGCATTGGTTTTCTTTGTGGATTTGTAGGTGTTGATTTGGTAGATAATTGTCCCCAATACCCCCACGAAAGTGCCACCTGACAATATAATCGTTAACATATCCTTATTGGATTGAATCAATTCCATAATAGGTCTTTGGTCTGAAATGAATCCGAGGACAATATATAGATAGAACAGAAAGGCAAGTCCACCAACCGGAAGAATTATCCAGTAAAGACATCTGAAAGCAATTTTTTCAGGAGAAAGTTGGTTCATAATATTTTCTGGGTCAGTTATAATCCAAAATTACAAAAAATAAGCCTCTGAAACAATAGTTGCTAAATTTTATATTCTTGTCATTCTCCCGGCTCCTGCGCAAAGATAACAGACGTGCGGCCTCCGTCGGGGCAGACTGAAGTCTCGGCACAAAAAAAGCACCGTAAAGGTGCTTTTTTTATACCTCGCTCCCCGCCTCCGGCCTTGCCCGCCTGTTATTGCCCTTTGCTCCGAGAGCCGGGATAATCAAATGTCTTGTAATAAAGACATTGATTCGATTTAATTCCGGTAAAATATCAATTATTAATTTATTAACCCCTGCCATGCCCGGCAGGTTAAATATGGGCCGAAACTATGAATAAAATCGAATTACAGAAAGGACTGAATGATGTTGTAACGAACAAAGTACAACGCATGATCGCCCGCAACCAGAACAATGTGAAACATACGCTTCAGCGGTTGATGTCGGAACACCGTTCCGCGCAGGACTTTATCGCTCCGATCGGGGTGGAACTCAAAAAGAAAGATACGGTTCCGGTAATCAAATTCACCGAACAGGGATATATCACGATGAATATGTCCAACGGCCGTTTCTCTCTTCATCCGCACGCAGTAGGGCAGTTGGCCGAGAAAATGGGCGTCCCGTCGAAATACCTCCGGCAGCTCTCAGAGGGCGCGGAGTGGCAGCGTCAGCTTGCGACCCAGATTCTCAATGAACATTCCGGCTGGACAGACTGGACGCGCGTATTGGTACGGGCCGTCGGCAGCCAGGTGCGCGGCGTGCTGTCGGACAGCTACCGGCGTCTGAACAGCGAACAAATCCTCACAGCCTTTCTGACGGAAGCCATGAGCCAGGGTGCCGTTCCCTGCGACGCTTATATGAGCGACACGAAAATCTGGGTCGAAACAATCCTGCCGGAACCTATCAGTATCCCGACAGAACTCAATGGCACGGTGATGATTTACATGGGCGCACGGTTTTCGACCTCCGACTATGGCGATGGAGCCGTCGATATGCGGGCATATCTGCTCAATGGTGTCTGCCTGAACGGGATGGTGCGCGAGAGCCTGATGAAACAGGTACACCTCGGCACGCGGCTGCCCGATAATCTTCAGCTTTCCGAACGCACTTATGCCCTTGAAACGGAAACAACGGTGTCGGCAACCAAAGACTTTACGAAGAATCTGTATAGCCGGGATAACATCATGCGGCAGGCCGCGTCAAGGTGGACTTCGACGACGAACTCAAGAAACTCGTCAAGGCAAATAAGCTCCTGAAATCCGAAGGTGAGAGCGTTCAGAAATTATTGATGAACGGTAATCCCGAAGACGGGCTTTCCGGCGGCCCTTCCCTTTGGAAACTGACACAGGGATTGACGGCCGTTGCCCGGGAAATGGAACCGACCCGCAGCCGGGAACTGCACGAGATTTCCGGCGAACTCATGCGTCGGATCAAATCGTAGTATCGAATTCCAATCTCAAACCGCTTGCGGAAGTCTTGAACAACTATGGGTTCAATACGGAAAATTTTGTGGAAAGCATTGCATTACTGCATCCGACAATCCAGCAAAGGTTGTTTCGGTTGATAAAGGTTTCTGCTTTGTATATGGCCTTCGGCCAGATTCGCATCGACGACCGGAACCGGGCGTCCTTTGAAATGTGCGAGGCGCTTGCGCCGATACTGCGCGAATCCCACCTGCCCCATATTTAGGGGGGGCGCGGCCACAGCGTAGAGCGATCTATCCGGGAATCGCCATGCTCAAGATCGAAGGGTCGTAAGGCGATTTCCGGATAAAATCGTTATCTATGATATTCCCTGCCATAGCCTTGTCGGGATAGGGCTTCAGCAGTCCCATAATCTCTTTCTCGGACAGTTCCGGGTCGAGCCATCGCTGCTCGTCTTTCGGTCGCAGAATCACCGGCATCCGGAAGTTCGTATTGTGTATGTAACGCATCATTTCGTTTGCCCCGGTCGTGATGATCGAATAAGTTCCGACGTATTCATCAAGCTCTTTGTTGTGCCAGCAATCGAATAACCCTGCGAAAGCTATGATCGGTCGATCATGGACGGTAATATAGTAGGGCACCTTGTGTTCTCCCTCATGCCGCCAGTCGAAGAATCCGGAAGCCGGAACCAAACAACGCTTTCTACGAATCGGCTCCCGGAATGAAGGCTTCGAGAAGATCGTTTCCGACCGGGCGTTTATCGTGCGGTTGCGGATTGCTATGGCATCCTCCAGCGTGTCCGTCCAGAACGGAATCAACCCCCAGCGCAAGAACTGTATCTCTTCCACGGACGTTACGATCGGATACTGCGCATGGGAAAATGCTGAAACATGGTAAGACGGCCGGAACACCTGAATCAGATCTGCTTTCCGGTCAAAGCGCAGAGATAGCTGTTTCGGTGCTGCGATTAAGGCGGTGTGGTAACACATAATGTTTTTTCTGCGAACAGCTAAATCTATGCCATGCAACCTGTCGGGCAGATTCGAATTTACCCTTTTTTGCAGGGCGTTTTCAGGGCATTTTCAGCCTGTCATTTCAATGTAAGAAAATATTTTTGTCAATTCGTTGATTATTAAATATGTACGATGGCCTTTGTAAGGTTGTCGCTGCTTGGTGTTTCGGGATTTATCCGCTAACTTTGAATTGCACGTTGGCTGATAAACCTATGGAAAAGATGTCGCTCAAAAAAGGAATAATCTGCATCTTCGTTCTGTTTTGCGGATTCTCATTACATCGGACGAACGGCCAGCAGATCGGCCTGACGCAGAACGGAGCGCCGGGCGAATCCCGCAGCCGGCATTACCGGCAGGCGTATCTCGAAATGGCCGATATGCTCGACGGGAAAATTCCCTTGAGCATAAAACGTGCGGTCTTCCTTGCGGAGTGGGCTTACCTCGACGGTGACCTCGATTACGACGCTTATTGCCTCGGTATAGATACAACCGTCGCATTTCTGCAAAGGTTCATTGCGGCAAACGGACTCGAACGCTACAAGACCGGGAAGAATCTGGCGCTCACGGAATACTTTTTCCGACCTTATTCCGGGAACGGGCATAAACCGTTTATCTATGATTTTGCCGATACCGGAGGTGAGGACGATTTAACAAAGCAGTTCGTAACCAAAGTCATGCGGACGCATACCGGACAGTGCCGTTCCCTGCCGATGTACTTTAAGGTGCTGGCCGAATCCCTCGGTGCGGAAGCGTATATAGCGTATGCCCCGGCCCATGTGTTTATCCGCTACCGGAACGAGGATAAGATGTACCCGGAAGAGTGGGTGAACGTGGAACTCACCACGCACCAGATCACCCCGGAATTTTTCTATAAGGAGCATTTCCAAGTCGGCGACAAGACCATCGGGAATAAGGTTTACCTCGCCCCGCTGACCGACCGTGAAACCGTTGCGGCACAGCTTGCCGACCTCGCGTTCGGGTACCGGAACAAATTCCAATGTTACGACGAGTTTACCCGCCTCTGCGCGGAGAAATCGTTGGAGTACTATCCGCAGTATCCCAAGACGTGCATCATTCTGGGGAAGTCCCTCGATGCGGCCCTTGTAAAACATCTCATGGAAAACGGGTGTAAGGAGGACGCTTGTACCCGGCAGATTGAAGCGCAATCGGCCTCCCTTTTCGAAAAGCTGCAAGCATTGGGCTGGGAAGATATGAGTGAGGAGTTGTATGACAAACTCGAAAAGGGCAACGAGGAGGGAAAGAAAATGCAGGAAGCAGCCGTACAATAAAACACCGATACTGTAACCCTAAAATTATATTATTATGAAACCTAAACTTTTGACCGCTGCGATTTGCATTGTCGCTTTATTTTCAGTAGATTTGACCTACGGGTATCATCCGATCTCGCCGTATGCGTTCTGTACCAACAATCCGATTAATTTTGTCGATCCGGACGGAAAGGATTCGTATCATTACAATGTGGCAACAGGCGAAAAAATTTGGGTGAGCGATGTCGGCGGGAAAGATACTCAATATGTAGATTTAGTATCTGTCGGTGATGACGGTTCTATACAGATTATTGGTTCTGCGGCTGTAAATGGAGCAGACATATATATTGGAGAAGTCAGAGTCGGAAAAGAGCAGGGCTGGGGTGTCGCTCCTGTCGATCTTTGGGAAGATTTACCCGGCGGGCTTTCCGGACAAGGTGGATATACCTATGACATGAACGACCTTAAAATGCGGTATGAAGTTCGTAATGGAGATTCACATGCCATGAAACAGGCGTTAGCAAATTTTGAGAATCAAGGTATTGCTGAACCATTGACAGGTACAAATTATTGGAATACTTATGGTCAAACTTTGGGAACGTTGAATTTATTCGGACAGTATTTCAATATGATGAACGATGTGTCCGGATATATGGGAGGAGGTATAAAAGGCAATAGAAGATATAATATGCAGGCTGGTGGGCAATCGAGAGTGTCGAATTCCGGCCCGTCCATGCAGGAGTTCAATATGTTCAGGGCACAACATGCAGGTCAGTTCAGCGGATATAAAGGACGCGGTTCAAATACAAAAGCAGCATGGAACGCTTATCTCAAGGCTTATGGATATAAATAAAAACACTAAGATCACCACTTTACTTTTTTTTGTATCGTTATTGTCGGTATTTGGTTGCCGGCCAAAAGAATACGAATATGTAAGAGCGTATGTGTATGAAACGAAGACCTATCCGTTAAGGGATAACTATTTCAAGATGAATATCTGCTATGAGTTCGAGTATAAAGGTGATACGATAAGAGGAGTTTACTCCACGCATAAATTGCCTGTTGCGCAGAAAGGTGATAGCCTGGTGCTGAAATATCCCATTGGTAAGCCCGAAAAAAATGAGGTCGTAAGTGTTGTGAAAGTTGTAAAAGGTAGAATTCAGCTTTAGGTCTTTTGTTTTGTGTAAGGTCAATCCTATATCACGAAAAAATATCTCACCTAATTAATTGCTAAATTAATTTACAGATATATTTTTGTAAAACCGATCCGATATAAATACTGAACGCTACCCTTGACGAATCAGTGATCGGGAAATGGAGGAATTGTTTGAAAAACATGGAGGGTCTGTTTACGGCGAAACTTTGCGATAAAGCAGATTGACAGAAAAGGCTGATAGTTTTCTATCAGCCTTTTTATTCCAACATTAATTCGAATAACCTGGGTTCCATCTTCCCAAAGAATCGTTATCTTCAAATGCTATAAAGCAAATCTTTTCCAATGTGTAACTTTGCCGACTTTGGAATGCCACTTTCCTTGTATAATGTACCCGACATCGTAACATTCCTGTTTATCATTTTTCACGAGTACACGTTCAAGATCATGGGGTAAAATATCTTCTACTGCTTTCCATGAATTTATTACATCCGCAGTTTTCCCCCGTTCATCGTCGCGGGCAAAATCAATAGCCATATATGCTGTGGATACATCAACCATCGTGTCGCCATTATTCATCTTTATGGTATCGCGGTCAATAATTCTATATGCTTCGTCTTTGCTGTTAAATTGCGCAGAATCGGCGAATTTTAAAACTCGGATTGCATTTACGCCGTCTTTCAAATGTTCTTCGGGAAATAAATCTTCAATAAATAAATTCTCATTGATTGTGTCGTATTCATCCCAAGAATCATCGAGTGAAATTTTGAGTATAACCTCGCGTGCCATTTTCTCTTATGTATTTATTTTTGTAAAAATACGATTATTTTATATTTTATCCGGATTTAATCCGAATAATTTGCTCCCAATCGGTCGTAAACTTTCCAGACAGATGGTTACGGTTCATCCTGAACCGTTCAAAACCCTCGGCAGCCGTGACGATCTTCGGTTTGCCATAGGCGGCGTTAAGCCCGTCTATCGCTTTCATCAGCCTGTCATGCTTATCCCGGTCGGCGGCGTCGAACATATCGCGCTGCGTTCCGGTCTTTGAACTGATGTCCGAGAGTATCACGCCCGTCCGCTTGTAGGCATAACCTTTTCGGAAAATCTGCCGGAGCAGCAAGGAGACATACTTCGTCAGTTCCAGCGTGCTGTCTGTCGGGACGGAGAGTTTCAACGGGCGGCTTTCATAATGCTGGGGAATGTTGTCCTTGTGGCGGTTGGTCAAAATGAATACGACGATCTCCCCGCATACGCTGTTCTGCTTACGGAGTTTCTCGGCACAAGCGGCAGCATACTGGGCGACGCTCTGGTGCAGTTCCCCGAAGTCGTCGATGTCGTGGGCGAATGTCCGCGTTGTGGCGATTTGTTTTTTATCTACCGGAGCCTGCTCGAACCCGATGCACGCCTCGCCGCGCAGTTCTTTCCACATTCGAAGGCCTACAACAGACATGCGTTTGCGCACCCACTCGGGCGTAAGTTGCGTAAAGTCCCAGGCTGTGTTGACGCCGTTTGCCTTGAGCATCTTCGCATAGCGTCGGCCCACACCCCAAATATCCTCAATAGGATACCTGCGCAGCACCTTTTCAATACCCTGCGGGCGGTGCATGAAGCAACAGCCATCTAATTTCGGGTATTGTTTGCAGAGCTTCGATGCAATCTTTGCAAGGGTCTTTGTCGGCGCAATGCCGATACTGACAGGGATGCCAGTATATTGTTTCACCGTTCGAGCGATCTCATGGCCGAGTCCATCGAGTTCCGCGTTGTCGATACCCGAAATATCCATGAACGCCTCGTCAATGGAATAAATTTCAGTCGTAGGGGCGAATTTCTTGAGCAGGCTCATTACCCGCCGGGACATATCGCCGTATAGGACGAAGTTCGACGAGAAAACAGCGACATTGCCGCGGCGAGCGAGTTGCTTGATCTGAAAGTAGGGCGCACCCATTTCAATACCGAGTTTCTTGGCTTCGTTAGAGCGCGCAATGACACAGCCGACGTTATTTGAAAGCACCACAACAGGGCGCCTAATCAACGACGGATTAAATACCCTCTCGCAGCTCGCATAGAAGTTATTCGCGTCACAAAGTCCAAACATACTATTCCGGCAACCAAACGGGTTATTCTTCCTTTGTATTGTTTGGGGCTGTTAGAACTACAAAAACGGTGCTTTTCGGATGTGTAGTACCTTGATTGTGAGTAGGCCGGATAGGTTGCCCGGATCAGGCTTTTCTTACGATGTAGTTGACTACGCCCCGAACTGCGAATTCGTTGTCCGGGGAGATTTCGATGGCCTTGTACTTCGGATTGGCCGGGACGAGCAGAATCTTGTTCGGTTCCATTTTCACACGCTTGAGGGTGAACTCCCCATCGACGAACGCCACGGCCAGATAGCCGTTGTACGGTTCGATGCTTTTATCCACCACGAGAATATCGCCCTCGGCAATCCCCTCGTCCTTCATCGAATCGCCCTCGACCCGTGCGAAGAATGTCGCCTCGGGATGCTTTACGACCAGGTGGTTCAGATCGAGCTGTCCTTCAGAAAATCATCGGCGGGGGAGGCGAACCCGGCATGAACGCTGCTCTCGGCAAGCGGAATTGCTATCGGAGAGCTTATTTCGGGTTTGTATATTTTCATTTCTTTCTCCATCGTGCGAAAGACGGTGTTAATGCTGATATTCATTTGTTTGCATTGTTGCGCAAACAAGTTTAACCAACCGATTTTGTGTATAACAAAGTGTATAACATTTCCCCGAAAACAGCCCTTTTTCCATCCGAAAATACCCGATAACAGGGCAGACGCACAAAAACAAAAAGACCGATAATCATTGATTATCGGTCTTTTGCTTTGTACCCCCTCAGGGGCTCGAACCCTGGACCCCAACATTAAGAGTGTCGTGCTCTACCAACTGAGCTAAAGAGGCATCAATCCTTTGGGATTGCGAGTGCAAAATTAGTGATATTTTTTATTATTGCAAAAAAATCCTGAAAAAAATCGGGATTTTTTTGCAATAAAAGCTTTTCACGTTATCGCAGAGCCACTTTGGGTTTATTGCATGTCCAGTTTGTCGCTGTTCCATTCCCCCGCAGCATCGGGATAGATGAACGGCCGCGAGTCGCCGGACTTCTTCATGTCCAGGTAACTTTCGTAGAGGTTGATGCCGTTGGACGATTGCGTGGCCAGCGAAAAGGCGATTACCGACGGATGCCGTTTCGAGGCATGGTAGCTGTCCGCCGTACGTTCGACATATGCCCCCTGCCATTCCGGGGCGTTCGACGGATTGCCGCCGATCCGCCGCGATTCACCGCTGCTGCGGGTGTCGATCGGCGCCTGTACGATCACGTACATTCCCAGCGTGTCGCAGGTGCCATACAGCGTCGGGGACACCGGGCCCGGGAGGAGTTTAAGCGTGTTGTACCCTTGCCCGCGTAAAGCTGCGATTTCGTCTGCCGAGGCATGGGCGGGAACTTCGCGCGTGCGGAGCGTGACGGGTGTGCCGTTCACCGCCAGCTGTCCGTTTTGCACCTCTACGGTGCGGAACCCCAGCGGGACTTCGATATATTCCATGTAGCGGCCTTCGTGCTGGGTTTTGACCCGCAAGGTGAAGCGTGTGGTCTTTTCCGGGCTCCAGAGCAGGCTGTCCGGAATACGTGCCAGGAACCGCAGGGTGTCCTCGCCGCGCATGTTGAGTTTGATGTCCTTGTATCCTGTTGCCGAGGTTTTACCGGCGGGGGACAGCAATTCGTAGTGGACGCGCGACGTGCGCGGGTTGAGGGCTTCGCTCTTGACGACCAGTCCGACTTCGGCCATGACGTTGTCACCCTCTTCGGTGCTGCGCCATGTCTTGGTGAGTATGTCGCGTACGCGCAATGTCGGCTGGCTCATGACCCATGCCTCTCCGATGGCCGGTGCGGCATCGTTTTTCCAACTTTCGAGCCTTGCGACCTTCGACGGGGAACTGAGAATGACCTCCAGTGTGTTACGCCCCTCTTTGGCATGGCGCGTGAGGTTGAATTCGGCCGGGGCATTGCAGTCGCTGTTGTAGGCTACCGTCCCGCCGTTTATGCGGATCTCGTAGTCGGCCGACGCCCATCCGATCCGGAGCAGCACCTGCCGGTTGGCCCAGGCGAACGGTACAGTGAAATCCGTCGTGAAACTGTTGCCCTTTTGCGTCCATTCGGTCAGGCGCGTGAAATATTTGTTGTCGCTGCCGTCGGCCTCCGCAGCTTCCCGGGCGGTGGGGTAGACGAGCAATTCGCCGCGCATCGGTTCGCGGCCGTAGGTCGGAATATACTCCTGTGCCGCCAGCGTGCAGCACGAAAAAAGTGCTATGATCGAAAGAATACTCCTCATAGGGTTGTTTTTTGTGAACATTCCCTCACGCCCGGCCAAACGAGTTGCCCTTGCGGCCCGGCATATCGAAAATGTTCGTATATTTGTGCACGTAAAGATAGTAAATTTTCCGGAACTTAGATGCCTGCGCTTCCCAAACTCAATTTTCCTGCCATCCGGCTGCGTGCCCGCCGCCGCGAGGGACAGGTCGAGGTGTGGGATGACCTGCGGGGTATTTACC
>ERZ780137.498-NODE-498-length-32944-cov-6.223418_pt1 | contig 32944 bp, 26 predicted proteins | sample MGYA00511020_ERZ780137 | MGnify/ENA primary metagenome ERZ780137 (study PRJEB29588, sample SAMEA2157917) | human gut metagenome | biome: human gut; feature: human-associated habitat; material: faeces | place: Denmark | collected 2008/2010 ... | reverse complement strand
GGCTCGGTCAGACAGCCCGCGGCGTTCTGCGGGGTATTCGGCTTCAAGCCGACCTACGGCACCGTCTCCCGAAACGGGCTTGTCGCCTATGCCTCGTCGTTTGACCAGATAGGCGCGATAGCGAGAAATGCCTCCGACTGCGCGGCTCTCGCGGCGATAATATCCGGGCGCGACTGCGGTGATTCTACAACAGAGGATACTGCTCCCGTCCGTTCGGATTTTGTCGAGTCCTATTCGCTCTGCGGCAAAATTATAGGCGTGCCGAATGAATTTATTGATAATTGCGGCGAAGATATACGCAGTGCTGTGAATAATGCGCTCAAAAAAGCTGAATCGCTCGGCGCGAGGGTTGAATATTTCTCGCTTCCGCCGCTCAAATTTGCCGTGCCCGCCTATTATATAATCGCCTGCGCGCAGGCAAGCTCGAATCTTGCGCGGTATGACGGGGTTCGCTTCGGACGGCGCGCACAAAATTCAGACGACCTGACAAAAATGTATGTCAAAAGCCGCTCCGAGGGCTTCGGGCGCGAGGTCAGGCGCAGGATAACGCTCGGTAATTTCGTGCTCAGCGCGGGATACTACGACGCATATTACAACAAGGCGCTGAGAGCGCGCAGGGTTATACGTGACACGCTTTCGGACGCTTTCAAAAAATATGATTTCATCGCGGGCGCCGTTTATCCGTCAACTGCGCCGAAGCTCGGCGAGAGCCTTGACGACCCACTGAAAACTTATATCGGCGACGCATACACCGTTCCGGCTAACCTCGCTGGACTCCCGGCGATAAGCGTGCCGTGCGGAAAAACAGCCGTCCTTCAGCTCATGGCGGCGCCGTTCGCGGACGAGAATCTTTTGGGCGCGGCAAGATGTCTAACCCTGTAACATTTAAAAATTTACAGAGTATGATCGTGTTGAACAAGTTTGAAGACACAGCTAAACGCAATCGGACGGCGCAATGCTTGTAAAGTTTTAGGCATTACAAGGTACTATGGGAGGCTTTAAAATGAGATACGAAACTGTTATCGGACTCGAAGTCCACATAGAGCTGCTGACTGAGACAAAGATATTCTGCTCCTGCCCGACTGAGTTCGGCGGCGAGCCGAATACGCATGTCTGCCCGGTATGTCTCGGACTGCCCGGCACTCTGCCTACGCTGAACAAAAAAGCCGTTGAGCTTTCCGTCCGCGCGGGACTCGCGGCGGGTTGCGAGATAACACCGATAAGCCGCTTTGACCGCAAAAATTATTTTTACCCCGACCTGCCGAAGGCTTATCAGATATCCCAGTTATATCTGCCGCTGTGCCGAAACGGCTCGGTCACGCTCGACAGCGGCAAAATTATACGCATAAAAGAGATGCACATGGAGGAGGACGCGGGGAAGCTCATGCACTCCCCCGACGACAACCGCACGCTCATCGACTGCAACCGATGCGGAGTGCCGCTGCTTGAGATAGTCAGCGAGCCGGATATGCGAAGCGCCGAGGAGGCGGTCGAATATCTCGAAAAGCTGCGCGAGCTGATGCGCTTTTCCGGCGTTTCGGACTGTCGGATGCAGGAGGGCTCGCTGAGAGCGGATATAAATCTCTCCGTCCGCCCGGAGGGTGAAATAGAACTCGGAACGCGCACGGAGATGAAAAATCTGAACTCATTCAGAGCCGCCGAGCGCGCGATAAAAAGCGAGAGCGCGCGGCAAATCTCGCTGATTGAAAACGGTGAAAATATTATTCAGGAGACCCGGCGCTGGGACGACGGCGCGGGTATGAGCTATGCTATGCGCTCGAAAGAGGACACGAGCGACTACAAATATTTTCCCGAGCCGGACATTCCGCCGGTAGTCGTTTCAACCCCCGACATTGAGAAAATCAAAAATCAGATGCCAGAACTGCCGCAGGCGAAGCGCCGCCGCTGGAGCGAAGAATATAATCTCGGCAGAGCGGACATTGACACACTGATGTCCTCGCCGTTCACGGCGGAGCTCTTCGACCGCACGGTTATGCTCTGCAAGAGCGCAAAGGACGCCGCATCGTGGATAAATGTTGAGCTCCCCGCCGTACTTCGCGGCGCGGGAATGAGCATTGAAGATGCAAAATTCAGCCCCGACTCGTTGGGCAGGCTCATAAATATGCTCTCATCAGGGGAGATAAACCGCGGCACGGCGAAAAAAGTCTTTGCAAAAATAGTGACCGAAAACGCCGACCCGGCGGAATATGTCCGAAAAAACGGACTTGGACTGTTGACCGACACCGCCGCTATAGAGGATGCGGTGAGGCGCGTTCTCGCGGAAAACGAAAAGAGCGTCTCGCAGTACAGAGACGGCAAGACGCAGGCGTTTCAGTATCTTATCGGGCAGTGTATGCGCGCGCTCGGCGGCAAAGCCCCGGCGGCAGCAGTCACGGAAGCGCTCAAAAGGCTGATATAAATAACAAAGGACTGCCGTTACCCGGCAGTCCCATTTTGTTTTTCTTTTACGCTTCGACTTCGGTGAGGTTCAGAGTGCCCCAGCTGTCGTTATTGAGCGTGAGCACCTTGTTGTCTTTATTATACGACGCGGTGAAGGTTATCTCCGTGCCCGCCTTGAAGCCTGCGATAGCTATCTCGGGGACTATGGTCACGGTCGCGGGGTCAGCCTCGGTGTCGACCTTGTATGTACCGGAGACCGAAGTGCCGACGGAAATGCCCAGGATATTGAGGTTGCTCGACTCATACTGGAAAGTGCCGTCCTCTTTGAACTCGATAGTAGCGTTGTTCTGCGAGTCGCTCCACTTGCCGACGATGAGCTTGTCAATTTTCGCTCCGCAGCCCGCAAAGGCGCAGATGATTATCGCGACAGCCATAACGAGAGCCGTCAGTCTGAGAGTCTTTTTCATTGGTGATTACCATCCTTTCTGTTTTGCCGCTTTTCTTCCATGCTCATTATATCACACTTCGCTCAATTTTGTCCATAGGCGTTACAGGGTACTGCGTGTCGAAAAAAGGTATAAACAGATTATTTACAATTTTGTAAAAATAATGTATAATTTTCCTGTTGCACATATGTGTTTGCGAAAGGAGAAAACAAAAAATGAAGAAAAATCCGTTCAAGCGGATACTCTGCATTGTCATCGCCGCAGTGATGCTCTGCTCGGTATTTGCTTCGACCGCTGCGGCCGCCACCAAGTGCGCCTGCGGCCATTCGCCCGTTGTCATGATTTCCGGATTCGGCGCGACGATTCTCTCGGAGAAGCAGGAGGACGGCTCATTGAAGCGCGTTTTCCCGCCCGACACAAAAGAGATTCTCAAGCTCCTCGGAGTCAATGCCCCCGACCTCATTACGGGCATAATCGAGCTCCTCGCACAGAAGGGCACGGATGGCATCGAAAAGCCGATGCGCGAGATAATAACTTCTATAGTTGAGCCACTCAGAATGAACGACGACGGCACTTCCTATTACGACATCGTGCCAATACTCAGCGACGCTAAAAACACGAGCCTTGAGGCGTTCACGAAGAACGACCAGCTCGACCTCGTCCCCTACACAGGCTCCGAGTTCCTCGACATGGAGGTCATCGGCGACGAGATAGGCGACGACCATGTTTTCAACTTCCTCTACGACTGGAGACTCAGCCACGCCGATGTTGCAGCTCAGCTCCACGATTATCTCGCAGAGGTCTGCGCCCTCACCGGACACGACAAGGTCAGCGTATACAGCATCAGCCAGGGCAGCCTGCTGCTGGGCGTGTATATGTACGAATATCCCGACGACAACTATATCGACCGCGCGGTGTTCGACACTCCGCTTCTCGCGGGAAGCAACCTTGTCTCCGATCTCTACACTGACAAGCCCCTTGCATTGAACTTCGACACCACCCTCGATATTCTCAGAGCTATCCTGCACACCGAGGCGGACTTCTCGTTCGTCATGGACATCATCCCTGCCGACGGCGCGAACAACATCGCCGACTACGGCCTCAAGAGCATGGTTCTCCCGAGCGTCATAAACATCCCCGCATTCTGGGAGATGTGCGATCCGGAGAATTACGAATATATCAAGTCCCTGCGCCTCGACTCCGTCAAGAATGCAAAGCTCATTGAAAAAGTCGAAAAAGTCAGAAACGGCTTCATGTCCCACATTTCCGAGACACTCTACGCTCAGCAGAAAAAGGGAATCAGCGTTTCTCTGAAGGCCTGCTCCGGCGTTCCGCTCGCATCGGGCACCGTTGACAACAGCGACGGCATAGTCAACATGAAGTATTCCTGCGGCGCCGTCTGCGCGCCCTTCGGCGAGACTTTCCCCGCCGACTACAAGCAGGCTGTCAAGACGGGCAAGAACAACATCTCGCCCGACAGAACGGTCGACCTTTCGACCGGCTATATGCCCGAGCGCACATGGGTAGTCAACCGCCACTACCACGGTCAGGCGGAGTGGGATCCCCGCACCTACTCCCTGCTCATGGATCTCCTGCTCACCGACAACATCAAGGACGCATATTCGCACATCGAATATCCCCAGTTCATGGAGAGCCTCTCTCCGACGAGCGATGTAGTCGTTCTCTTCAAGAGCACGAACTCCTCGTTCCTGCCGACTCTCTCGAAGCACCTCTTCTCCTGCAACTCCGTCATGGTCAAGAACCTGTCGAAGAAGGACAAGATAAAGATCTCTTCGATAACCTCGGAGAACAGCACGCTGAACTTCGCCCTGCCCTATCCGATAGTTCTTGAAGCAGGCGAGAGCGCCGAGATAGCCTTCACCGGAAAGGTTCCCGCGACCGAGAGCTACGACAAGATAACCGTTGCCTACAAGCGCATGACCGTCACCGGCAAGGACGCGACCCGCGACTTCGGCTTCACCGTCACCCGTAACTATTCTGGCGTCACGAAGATCGATCTCACCCCCGCTTATATCATCACCGCTATACGCATAGCGCATGATATACGTGATATCCTTGCGCGGATAGATGCAATCTTCTTGTTCATCAACGGGATAAAATAAAATATAAAATTAAAGCGAGCGGCATAACCGAGATTATGCCGCCCGCTTTTTGTTATGCTCTTTTATCCTATAAGCTCCGCAACATACAGGCTCTCGTATATGCTCCCGTCGGAGGGAGATACATATTTCCCGAGGTCAACGAGTATCGCGTCTGCTTTTCCTTTAAATTCATAGCACTTCACACCGTTGACTTCGCCTAAATACTCGCCCTTTTCGGGGACGGGACAGATATAAGCCGTTTCGCTCACTATCCCGTATTTTTTTCCGCGAAGCTCAAAAATGCCGTCCAATATGCAGTCATAGCGCAGGACAATACCGTTTTTCTTGTCCCCTATGCTCTGTTCCATGGGGATATTTTTCAGCGAATAGACGGCGATTTCCGTGCCGTTTATTTTTTCGCGGTGCAGCGGACCTAAATCGGAATCCGTCAGCGCGAGGTTGTCGCCCGCATACCCGTAAAGTCTGTGATTCCAGACCTTATATGTCGGGATGCAAACACCCGCCACGCTGCCGCCGTGGGAAACGGCCGCTGTCGTTTTCTCCGCCGTCTGCGAAACAGTCTCGCCTGGCACTTTCTTTTCGGGCTCTCCCGCTCTGTCCGTCGCGATTTGACCACCTCGCTCCGTGCCGTTTTCGGTATTCAAAGTCGAATCGGAAGCGGGAAGTCCCAGGCTTTTGCCGACTGCTAAAACGGATATGAGAACCGTGCAAGCCGCAATGCACGCCGCCGCGGCATACCAAACCTTTTTCGGATGACCCTTGGCTTTGCTTTCCCGAACACTTTGAATCGGCTTATCCTTGATTTTATCCCAGACCTCCTCCGGGGCTTTAAAACTCATTGCGTCTCTCATGAATTTTTCTGTTGATTTACGCCTCATCCGTATGCACTCCTTTTCGGTCGAAATAACGCCTCAGCTTAGTGAGAGCGTAGCCGTATTTTGAACGGACAGACAAATAGGGGAGGTTCAAAACCTTGGCGATCTCCGTCTGCTTCAGGCCGGAATACAGATACAGCGATACTATCTGCCTCTCTGTTTCGCTCAGCGTTTTCAAGGCTTCCAGCGCAAGCATCGCGTTTTCGGTCTGCTCAAAACCCTCCGTGTCACCGGGCAGCAAATCAAGGCTCTCGCTGTCTACCGTCAAAAGCCTTGCGTTTTCCTTCATGCAGTCCATGCAGCAGTTGCGCGCTATGGCGAAAATCCACGCCCTCGCATTTGTGCCGGGCTTGTAGCCGCAGGCAGACTGCATAATATTAAGAAACGTCTCCGCTTCTACATCCTCCGCGAGCTGCCTGCTGCGAACCAACGACAGCGCAAACCGAAAGATCGGATCTTTCATGTCAAGATATAATCGACTCAGAGCGTCTCTGTCTCCCGCGGCGATTTCGCAAATACACAGATCCAACTGCCTGCCTATCATCAATTTCACTTCCCGTCTTTGTCTTTCGTCTATATATCCGTCTGAACGGTCGGAATGCATAAAATTTTTACCTTTTCTTTTGGCACAAGCATAAAATTATCCCGCCGGGCAAAACTCGGCGGGATTTCTGTTTTGTTACGGGGTGAGTCTGTTCGGGCCTCTGAAGAGGAACATTGCTTCCTTGATGTGCAGTCCGAGCATGAGCATCGTGAGGCGGTCGATGCCGATACCGAAGCCGCCATGGGGCGGACAGCCGTATTTGAAGAACTCGAGATAGAACTCGACATCCTTGTCGAGACCCTTCTCCTGCGCCTGGCTCTTGAGCACATCGTATCTGTGCTCGCGCTGCGCGCCGGTGGTTATCTCGACGCCGCGCCAGATGAGGTCGTAGCCCTGCGGCACGCCGTTCTCGTCGCGCATATGGTAGAACGCGCGCTTCTCGGCGCTGTAGTCGGTAATGAACAGGAACTCGTGACCGTATTTCTTCATGACCCAGTCGTAGCTCAGACGCTCGGCGTCGGTCGTGAGGTCGCCCTTTTCGCTGTCGGGCACGGTATAGCCGAACTCCTTTTCGAGCTCGTCATAGAGATCGGCAAGCTTTATGACCGGGAACGGGGTCGTCGGGACGACAACCTCCTTGCCGAACAGCTCCTTTATCTCCTCGCCGTACTTCTCCTTGACCGATTTAAGCATATATGTCAGCAGCTCCTCCTCCATCTTCATGACATCTTTGAAAGAGGTGATGTAGCTGAACTCAAGGTCGAAGCCGGAGAACTCGGTGGTGTGCTTGTTGGTGTATGACTTCTCGGCTCTGAAAACGGGGCCGACTTCAAATATGCGCTCGAAGCCGCTCGCCATTGCCATCTGCTTATAGAACTGGGGGCTCTGCGCAAGATAGGCGAGGCGGTCAAAATACTTGACCTCAAAAACCTCGGCTCCGCTCTCGCTCGCCGCGCCGATGAGCTTCGGGGTGTGAATCTCAATGAAATTATGATCTATCAGGAACTGACGCATGGCGTTGACCATGACGGTCTGAACCTTGAACATGAGCTGATTTTCGTCGGTGCGAAGGTCGATCCAGCGGTAGTCAATGCGCTGGTCGATGCTCGAACGCTCGACGCCCGGGCGTTTCTTGGTCGCAGGGATCTCCTTGCGCACTATCGGCAGCGCGTCGGCTATCGACTCTGCGGTTATCGACTCGGGGATAATCTCAATTCCGCCCATCTTGACGAAATCGTTCTCGACGGCGGTGCCGACGACCGAGATAACGGAATCCTGAGTCAGAGTCGCTATCACGGGGCAGAGCTCCGGCAGCTTCTCTTTCTCGACGGTTATCTGGATTTTTCCGGTGATATCCTTGAGCACGATAAAAGCCATATACTTGCTGTCGCGCAGGTTCTCGACAAAGCCCTGAACGAGCACGGGTTTGCCAAGATTATTTTTGATGTCCGCAATGTAAGTTCTCTCCATTATCTGAGCCCTCCAAAGAGATTTGATATATCGGCAGCGTTGAGATCTCCGTCGTTGATGCTGTCCGCAAAGGCGTTTGCCGCAGCCTGAACGAGAGCCGACGAGAATTCATCGCTGAAGTTTTCGATTGAGAAAGCGGTCTTTTCGCCGTTTTCCATGTTCTTGACGAGGACTTCGCCCTTGGCGATATCGTCGTCGCCGATAACGCAGGTGAAGCGTGCGCCCAGTTTGTCGGCGTATTTCATCTGAGCCTTGACCGAGCGTCCCGCGACGTCAAACTGCGCGCTGACTCCGTCCGAGCGGAGATCCGTGCAGAGCTTCGCCGCAACGAGCGAAGCGGCGTCGCCGATTGAGCCGATATAGATATCGCACTTCTGGTCGCCGGGCAGCTCAATGCCCTGAGCCTCGATGACGCTGAGCAGGCGCTCGAGTCCCATTGCGAAGCCGAGCGACGGGGTGTGCTGACCGCCGAGCTCTTCAATGAGTCCGTCATAGCGTCCGCCGCCGCCGCAGACAAGTCCGTCGGTCTTGTCGTTGTGCGAGACGAATTCGAAAACGGTCTTTGTATAGTAATCAAGTCCGCGCACGATGTGCGGGTTGACAACATAGTCTATCATCAGCGCGTCAAGATAGCTCTTGACTTTCTCGAAATGCTCGCGGCACTCGTCGCAGAGATAATCGAGCATAACGGGCGCGCCCTCGGCTATCTTCGAGCAGACGGGGCTCTTGCAGTCGAGAATACGCATAGGGTTGCGCTCGAGCCTGTCGAGGCAGGTGCCGCACAGCTCGTCTTTGTACTGCTCAAAATATGCCTTGAGCGCCTTGTGATACTCGGCGCGGCAGGTCGGGCAGCCGATCGAGTTTATCTCGAGCGTCAAGTCCTCGATTCCGAAGAAAGCGAATATTTCGGCGGCGAGGGAAATTATCTCGGCATCGGCGGCGGGAGCCGGAGTGCCGAAGACCTCAACGCCGAACTGGTGGAACTCCCTGTATCTGCCGGACTGCGGCTTCTCGTAGCGATAACACGAGGTTATATAGCAGGTCTTCTGCGGCAGGGGCTCGTTGAAAAGCCCGTGCTCCAGGAATGCGCGCGCAGCGCCCGCAGTGCCCTCGGGTCGGAGCGTTATAGAACGTCCGCCCTTGTCGAGAAAAGTGTACATCTCCTTCTGCACGACATCGGTGGTGTCGCCGACGCCGCGGGCAAACAGCTCCGTATGCTCGAACACGGGAGTGCGAATCTCCTTGAAGCCGAAACGCGAGGCTATATCGAGCAGGGTATTTTCAAGAAAGCGGTTTTTATAGCTCGCCGCGGGCAGCACATCCTGAGTGCCCTTGACAGCTTTCGTAAAAAGAGCCATGTTTTCGTTCCTTCCATAAAAACATTAAATCCCGCCGTTGGCGGGATGAGCGAAAAAGCTCCGGAAAAATCCGCCCGGCGGGAAATACCGCCGGGGCGGGTCAAAGCTTATTTCGGGTTGACTATATCGCGCCAATCAAGGTCGCCGCGCGCAAGGCTGTGAATAAGAGCCTCGGCGGTGGCTATATTGGTGGCAACGGGGATGTTGTGCACGTCGCAGAGTCTGAGAAGATTTGCTTCGTTGGGCTCGTGCGGCTTGGGTGTGAGCGGATCTCTGAACATGAGCAGAAGATCGATCTCGTTGCAGGCTATTCTGGAAGCTATCTGCTGGTCGCCGCCCTGACTTCCGCTGAGGAAGCGCTGAATCTCAAGTCCCGTTGCTTCGGCTACGAGCTTGCCCGTAGTGCCGGTCGCGCACAGGGAATGGCGGCTCAGGATACCGCAATAAGCTATACAGAACTGGGTCATAAGTTCTTTTTTTGAGTCGTGAGCCATGAGAGCGATATTCATTGTGTATCCCCCTTTTCCGAGTTGTTGACTTCGCTGGTCATGTTAATATCATATCAGAGAAACCGGGTTATGACAAGAGTTATTTGTAACTTCTTACAAAATTTTAATAAAAACCCGACCGATTATTCCTCTGTTTCGGAATTTTCGCTGTCTTCGGCAGGTGACACTTCCTCAGCCATGGTTTCTTCCGGCTTTTCCTGATCTTCCTCGCTCGGAGTGCAGGCGACGGTAACCAACTGCTCGCCCTCGGACACACGCATGACTCTGACGCCCTTGGAGGGTCTTGCAAATGTGCTTATCTGTGAGACAGGGATGCGGATTATAATGCCGTCGGACGAGATGAAGATAACATCCTCGCTCTCGTCAACGACCGCTATTGCGGCAACGTCGCCGTAGGTCTCGGTGCGGTAGTTTATCGTGCCCTTGCCGCCTCTCGACTGGAGTCTGTAATCCGAAGGTTCGCTGCGTCTGCCGTAGCCGGTGGTACTGACTGTGAGGACAGCCTTTGCATCGTCGAGCACTTCCATGCCGACGACCTCGTCGCCCTCGCGCAGCTCGATCGCCTTGACGCCGCGCGCCGTTCTGCCGAGCGGTCTCGCGTCGTTTTCATTGAAGCGGATGCCCATGCCCTTGCGCGTGGCTATGAGCAGGTCGTCGTTGCCGGAGGTCAGGCGCACCCATGCGAGCTCGTCGTCATCGTCGAGATTTATCGCGATAACGCCGTTCTTGCGGACGTTGCGGTAAGCGTCGAGGCTCGTGCGCTTGATGATACCCTTGCGCGTGACCATGCAGAGGAACGCATCGGGGTCATATTCGGGCACTCTTATCATCGCCGACACCTTCTCGCCCGCCTCGAGGGGCAGGAGGTTGACTATATTCATGCCCTTGCTGTTTCTCGAGCCCTCGGGCACTTCGTAGCCCTTGAGACGGTAAGTCCTGCCGCGGGTGGTGAAGAACATGACGTAATCGTGGGTCGAGCAGGTAAACATGGTCTTTACCACATCCTCCTCGCGCCTTGTCATGCCCTTGACGCCTCTGCCGCCGCGGTGCTGGATCGTGTATGCGTCGGCGGGGATACGTTTGATATAGCCGAGGTTCGTCATGGTGAACACGCAGGTCTCCTCGGGGATAAGATCCTCGATATCGACCTCGCCGCTGACATTTTCAATGACGGTGCGGCGGTCGTCGCCGAACTTCTCGGCAATGGCGCCGGTCTCCTCGCGGACTATAGTGAGTATCCTCTCCTCGTTCGAGAGAATGTCTATAAAGTCGGCAATCTTTGCCTTGAGCTGAGCCATCTCGTCCTCGACCTTTATGCGCTCGAGTCCGGTCAGCTGGCCGAGTCTCATCTGGACTATCGCCTGCGCCTGAATCTCATCGAGACCGAAGCGGTTCATGAGCGCTTCGCGTCCCTCGGGGACGCTGTTCGATGCGCGCAGGATAGCTATGACCTCGTCGATGAAATCAAGCGCCGTGAGCAAGCCCTCAAGAATATGGGCGCGCTCCTGAGCTTTTTTCAGATCGTACCTTGTGCGGCGGGTGACTATCTCGCACTGGTAGTCTATATACTGCTGAAGAATCTGCTTAAGGGTGAGTATCTTCGGCTCGCCGTTTACGAGGGCGAGCATAATCACGCCGAAGGTAGACTGGAGCTGAGTGTAGGTATAGAGCTGATTCAAAACTACCTGCGGATTCGCGTCGCGCTTCAAGGTGATGTCGATGTGCATACCGGAGCGCGAGGAATAGTCGTGGATATCGGATATGCCCTCGATGCGCTTATCCTTGACGAGATCTGCCATGCTCTCTATGAGCTTCGCCTTATTGACGCCGTAGGGTATCTCGGTGACAACTATCTTGTGGCGGTCGCCCTTTGTCTCGACTATCTCGGCGCGGGCGCGGACTATAATTTTGCCGCGGCCTGTGCCGTAGGCGGCGCGTATGCCCGCTCTGCCCATGATTATTCCGCGGGTCGGGAAATCGGGGCCTGGCAGATAAGTCATAAGCTCCTCGAGAGTCGCGTCGGGGTTATCTATCAGGCAGTTCATGGCGGCAACGACCTCACGCAGATTGTGCGGAGGAATATTTGTCGCCATACCGACCGCTATGCCGACAGAGCCGTTTACAAGCAGATTCGGATATCTCGACGGGAGCACCGTGGGCTCCTTGAGTCGGTCATCGTAGTTCGGGATAAAATCGACCGTGTCCTTGTCGATATCCGTCAGCATTTCGAGAGAGAGCTTTTTGAGCTTTGACTCGGTGTAACGGTAGGCGGCGGGCGGGTCGCCGTCGACGGAACCGAAGTTGCCGTGGCCGTCAACGAGCGTATATCTCATGGAGAAGTCCTGCGCCAAACGCACCATGGCGTCATAGACGGAGGCGTCGCCGTGAGGATGGTAGCGGCCGAGCACAGAACCGACCGTGTCCGCGCATTTGCGGTACGGCTTGTCGGGATAGAGGCCGTTTTCGTACATAGTGTAAAGTATGCGTCTGTGGACGGGCTTCAAGCCGTCACGCACATCGGGCAGAGCACGCGAGGTGATGACCGACATGGAGTAATCCAGAAAGGATTTACGCACTTCTCTATTGATCTCGACATTGATTATTTTTTGTTCGTTATATGCTTCGTCAAAGCTCACAGAGATCTACTCCTTTCCGTTATATATCCAGGTTCTGGACGTATTTTGCATTGGTTTCGATGAACTCGCGGCGCGGCTCGACCTTGTCGCCCATAAGAATGGAGAAGGTCTCGTCCGCGAGCATCGCGTCCTCGATATTGACGCGCAGCATCGTGCGGAAGTCGGGATCCATTGTCGTCTCCCAGAGCTGCTCGGCATCCATCTCGCCGAGACCTTTGTATCTCTGGATATCGCAGCTACCCGAGCCGCCGAACTCCGCCATGAACTGATCGCGCTCCTCGTCGGAGAAAGCGTATCTTATCTTCTTGCCCTTGCTGACTTTGAACAGCGGGGGCTGAGCGAGATAGACATGACCCTGCTCGATAAGCGGGCGCATATAGCGGAAGAAGAAGGTCAGCAGCAGCGTTCTGATATGCGCGCCGTCGACATCGGCATCCGCCATGATAACTATCTTGTTGTAGCGAAGCTTTGTTATATCAAACTCGTCGCCGATTCCGGTGCCGAGGGCTATGACAATAGGCATGAGCTTCTCGTTGCCGATAACTCTGTCGAGTCTCGCCTTTTCGACGTTGAGCATCTTGCCCCAAAGGGGAAGAATCGCCTGGAAGCGTCTATCGCGTCCCTCTTTTGCGGAGCCGCCTGCGGAATCTCCCTCGACGATGTAGAGCTCTGTGCGCTCGGCGTCGCGCTCGGTGCAGTCGGCAAGCTTGCCGGGCAGGGAGTTTGAATCGAGAACAGATTTGCGGCGAGCCAGTTCGCGCGCCTTTCTCGCAGCCTCTCTCGCGCGCGAGGCGTCGAGAGCCTTCGAGAATATCGCCTTTGCGACTGCGGGATTCTCTTCAAAATAGGTCATCAGCTTCTCATAGACCGTTGTCGAGACGAGTTGGGTTATATCGGTGTTGCCGAGCTTGCCCTTTGTCTGTCCCTCGAACTGCGCCTCGGTGAGTTTTACGCTGATAACGGCAGTCAGTCCCTCGCGGACATCGTCACCCGAGAGCTTCTTGTCGCCGTCTTTGAGAATGGAATATTTGCGTCCGTAGTCGTTGAAAACGCGGGTCAGAGCGGTCTTGAAGCCGGTCTCATGAGTACCGCCGTCAACGGTGTGGACATTGTTTGCAAATGAGAGCATTGTCTCGTTGTAGCTGTCTGTATACTGCATGGCGATCTCCGCGCTTCTGTCGCCGTGCATGGCGGAGAAATGGATCGGCTTTTCATGCAGGGGAGTCTGGCCGCGGCTTGCGGTCAGATATTCGACGAAGCTCGAAAGTCCGCCTTCGTAGCAGTAGGTGCGCTCGATGATATTATCGGGGTCGCGCCTGTCCGCAAGGGTTATGCACAGTCCCGCATTGAGAAACGCGGACTCGCGCAGGTGTCTTTCAAGGGTCTCGAAATCATAGACCGTGGTCTCGCGGAAAATCTCAGGATCGGGCTTGAAGCGTATGGTCGTGCCGGTCGCCGACGATGTGCCTATCTCCTTGAGGTCATAGTCGGGATGGCCGCCGTTCGAGAAGCGCTGCTGATAGACATGGCCGTTCTGCGCAACTTCAACTTCGAGCCACTCGGACAGGGCGTTGACGACGGACGAACCGACGCCGTGCAGACCGCCGGAGACTTTGTATCCGTTGCCGCCGAACTTACCACCGGCGTGCAGGACGGTCAGGACAACCGTCACGGTGGAGATGCCCATCTTTTCGTTCATGCCCACAGGGATACCGCGTCCGTTATCCTTGACGCTGATAACATTGCCCGGGAGTATCTCAACATCGATATTCGTGCAGAAGCCCGCGAGAGCTTCGTCTATGGAGTTGTCGACTATCTCATATACAAGGTGGTGCAGGCCGCGCGGACCCGTCGAGCCGATGTACATACCGGGGCGCTTGCGGACCGCCTCAAGTCCCTCAAGAACCTGAATCTGGCTCGCGTCGTATTCCTCGGTGACCTTTGTATTCATATCCTTGTCAAGCTCAATGTCTTCGTCGAGCACGAGCTCGTCCTGATTCTCGGCGTTCTCTTCAAGGATCTCGTTGTTCTCATTGTTATCCAAAGCTTTCATCCTCCTTCTCCAAAGCTCTTGCCCCTAATCACTGATTCGTCAGGGTGGAGAACATGTTCTTTTTCTTCTTTTTCTTTTTGGGCTTGTACTTCGGCGGATTTTCGAGCCTCATTCTCGCGCTCTTGGACTTTGCGAGATACTTGTTGACCTGGACAACGGGAGAGATCATGTCCGCGCTCATGTAGTCGACGCAGTTTGCGAGCAGATCCTGATCGTTGTTGAGCTCGCCGAGGACGGTGACGGCTATGATGCTCTGAATCTCGTTCGTGCCGTCGTCATAAATCTCGTTGAGGAGATTGAAGAGCTTCCTCATCTTCTGCGGGTCGTTCTCTTTTATGACCTTGATAACCACGGGAGCGGCGTGATTCTTGAAGAAATCCTCGGGCAGGAACTCGCCGTAGGTCTCAATATTCTTTCTGTATTCGTCGCGCAGCTCGGGATAGATAACGCTCAGACGGTTCGCGAAAGTGTTCGCGTCATAGCACGCCTCGCCGCTCTTCGCCGCCGCCTTAGACACGGGGGTGGGGAGCTTCACTTTTTTCTTATCGGCTGTGCCGTTCTTGCCGAAGCTCTCTTCGATAAGCTCGGCATACTCGTCCGAGATAAACTTGATGTCCTTGTCGTCGGCGGTCTCAACGTCGAGCAGAGAATGGGCTATCTTCGCGAAGTCGGTCTCGTTCGCGCCCTCTTTCTGCGCCCAGAGCAGGGCTATCTTGTTGTCGTAGTGCTCGATACGCAGAGCCTTGTTGTCGCCGGAAAAATCCATAACGGCGCGTCCGCTCGTGACGGAGACGGGGATACCGTCGGAGATATCTGCGGGAGTGGTGATTCTGAAGCCGCACTTCGTGAGGGTCGGCTCGAGGTTCTTGTAGATGTCGTTCATCGCTATACGGATATCGATCATAACTGTTCTCCTTAAAAAATACTCTGCACAGAGTATATATTATATATACTAATATAATATATCATAATATCGGCGCGTTTGCAATGCTCTAACAGAAAAATACTGCACCCGTTTTCAAATAAAACGGGTTGACGAAAGGCGTATAACTGTGGTATTATAAAAAATCAAAAGAACGAGGTTTTTCATAGCCTCAGAGCAAGAAAGAAAAGGACTTTTCCGATGGAAAAAAAGGTGTTTATAAACATTGAGGACAGCCACTCCGGGCATGACGACAGCTACTCGTCGCAGACGAGCACGCAGGGCGTTCTGCGCCTGCTCGAAAACGGCTACGAGCTCTCATATGAAGAGCCTGCCGCCGAGATGGAGGGCTGCGTGACCACCCTGCTCATAGAGGACGGCGGACTCGTCACAATGACGAGAAACGGTGCATATACTACACAGATGGTCATGGAGCGCGGCAGGCGTCATGTCTGCCACTACGCGACACCGTTCGGCGATATGCTCCTCGGCATATTCGCCAAAAAGGTCGAGTCGTCCGTGACGGAGGAGGGCGGCGAGCTGCTGCTCAACTACACTATCGATGTCAACGCGGATCTCGCCGCGTCGAACGAGCTGAAGATAACGGTCAGCGGACAGTAAAAATGACGGTTTGCCCGCAGAAACTGCGGTTACACGAAAGGATGGATAAATTTTATGTCAGTGCTTGTAAAACAGGTCGAGGATAAGCTCTGCGAGCTTGTCAGGGACGCCGCGAAAAAGGCGATGGCGGCAGGTGAACTGCCCGAAGCCGAGCTCACGGATTTCAAGGTCGAAATCCCGGCGGACAGAAAGAACGGCGACTACTCCACAAACGCCGCCATGGCGTGGGCGAGAGCTTTCAGACGCGCGCCCGCTATGATAGCCGCGGCTATAACAAAGAACATTGACCTCGAGGGCACCGCATTCTCATCCTGCGAGGCGGCAGGTCCCGGATTCATAAACTTCCGTCTCGCCGACCGCTTCTATTCGGAGATTCTCATGGATATCCGCAAGAAGGGCAGCGACTACGGCCGCTCCGACTTCGGCAAGGGCGAAAAGGTAAATATTGAGTTCGTCTCCGCCAATCCGACGGGTCCGATGCACATGGGCAACGCCCGCGGCGGCGCTCTTGGCGACTGCCTCGCGGCGGTCATGGACTTTGCAGGCTATAACGTCAGCCGCGAATTCTATATCAACGACGCCGGCAATCAGATCGATAAATTCGCCCTCTCGCTCGATATCCGCTATCAGCAGATATACAAAGGCGCCGACGCGCCCGAGCTGCCCGAGGACAGCTACCACGGAGAGGACATAGCCGTGCGCGCCAGGGAATTTGCCGATGTCTACGGCGACAAATATATCTCCGAGAGCGAGGAAGTCCGCCGCAAGGCGCTCGTCGATTTCGCGCTGCCGAAGAACATCGACTCGATGCACGAGATACTTTCAAAATACAGAATAGAATACGACACATGGTTCAAGGAGAGCACCCTGCACAACGGCACGGAGCTTCGCGACACAATAGAGCTGCTCAAAGAAAAGGGACTCACCTACGAGCTTGACGGCGCGCTGTGGTACAAGAACATCGAGGTTCAGACAAAGCGCCTGCTCGCCCAGGGCAAGACGCAGGAGGAGATCGACAAGCTCGGTCTCAAGGACGATGTTCTTATCCGCCAGAACGGCAACCCGACCTATTTCGCGGCGGATATCGCATATCACCGCAACAAGCTCGCCGTCAGAAAGTTCGACAGGGCGATAGATGTCTGGGGTGCAGACCATCACGGCCATGTCGCGAGAATGAAGGGCGCACTCGACGCGATAGGTCTCGACGGCGACAAGCTCGACATAATCCTCATGCAGCTCGTGCGCCTGACGAGAAACGGCGAAGTCGTGCGTATGTCCAAGCGTACCGGCAAGGCGATAACCCTTGTCGACCTGCTCGAAGAGATACCGATAGACGCGGTGCGTTTCTTCTTCAATCTCCGCGAGCCCGCAACGCAGATGGAGTTCGACCTCGATCTCGCCGTCGCCGAGAATTCGCAGAACCCGGTTTACTACTGCCAGTACGCCCATGCGAGAATTTGCAGCATCCTGAGAAAGCTCAAGGAGCAGGGCTGTGACATCCCCGAGTGCACGCCCGAGCAGCTCGACCTGCTGACTGCGCCCGAGGAGCGTGAGATAATCAGGCATTTAGCGTCGCTCACCGACGAGATTGCCCTCTCCGCCAAAAACTATGATCCCGCGCGCATCACGCGCTACTGCATCGACCTTGCGACCCTCTTCCACAAGTTCTACAACGCCTGCCGCGTCAACTGTGACGACAAGAACCTGAGCGCGGCGAGAATATATCTGTGCCTGTGCGTCAAAGAGGTTCTCAAGAACATCCTGACCCTGCTCAAGATAAGCGTACCGGAGAGAATGTAAAAAAACAGAATCAAAAAATCATTCCGCAGGGGCCCGGCGTTCCTGCGGAATATTAAAATGCGGAGTTTTTCCTGCATACAAGCGGCGCAAGGCTGTAATCGAGCGATTGTAGGGTGCGGCGACTCGACGCACCGCTGCCGCGTGAGCGGCACGAAATCATTTCGGCGCCTGTATCCGCATACCTGCATATTACCCCGGAGGTTATCATGACAAAGCTTCTGATAAAACTCTTTATCAAGGACAGCGAAAAAACCGACGACCCTGCCGTGCGCTCGCGCTACGGCACACTCAGCGGCATCGTCGGCATACTGTGCAACATCCTGCTGACCGCCGCAAAGTTCATTGTCGGCTCGGTAACGGGCAGTATAGCCATAACCGCAGACGCCGCGAACAACCTCTCGGACGCTGGCTCGTCCGCGGTGACGCTCGTCAGCTTCCGTCTGGCAAATAAGCCCGCCGACGACGAGCACCCGTTCGGCCACGGCAGGATAGAATATGTCTGCGCGCTGATAGTCTCGTTTATCATACTGCTCATGGGCGGCGAGCTGATCCGCTCATCGGTAGACAAAATTCTTCACCCGGAGCCGCTCCAGTTCAGCATGACTGCACTCATAGTGCTCATCGCCTCGATCGGGGTCAAAATATGGATGGCGGTTTTTAACAGAAATATCGGCAAAAGGATAAACTCGACCGCCGTCGGAGCGGTCGTTATGGACAGCGTCAGCGACACCGCGGCGACGACTGTATCTATGATAGCCCTTATTCTCTCGAAATTTACCTCTGTGCCGCTCGACGGATACATGGGAATAGTAGTAGCCCTGTTCATCATCGCGACCGGAATAGGCATATTCAAGGACACGATGAACGAACTGCTCGGCGCGCCCGCTTCGCCGGAGACGGTGCAGGAGATCGAGAGCGACATCCTCTCATACGAGGGCGTTATCGGCGTCCACGACCTCATGGTTCATGACTACGGACCGGGCAGAATGTTCGCCTCCGCCCATGTCGAAGTGCCGTCCGACTGTGACATAATGGCATGCCACGACACCATAGACCGCATCGAGCGCGACATAAAGAAGAAATTCGCCATAAACATTGTCCTGCATATGGATCCGATAGTCGTTGATGACGAACATATAAACGCCCTGCGCGAAAAGGTCGGCGAGCTGATAAAGGAAGTTGACCCGAGATTCACGATGCACGACTTCAGAATGGTGGAAGGTCCTACGCACACCAACCTCATTTTCGACCTCGTCGTGCCGCACAAATATCCGTTCACGAAAGGGCAGATAAAAGAGCTGATAAGCGACAAAATATCGACCGAGATCGGCGAGAATTACTACGCCGTTATGACTGTAGAAAACAGCTTCGTCGAAGACGAGAGAAAGTGAGGGCAACACAATGGGAACCACCGAAAAGACTGAGCTTACCGTGATGTGCATGATCTGCGACGGCACGAAGATACTCGTGCAGGACAGAGTGAACAAGGACTGGCCGGGCGTAACCTTCCCCGGCGGTCATGTTGAGCCGGGCGAGGCATTCACCGACGCCGTGCGCCGCGAGGTCAAAGAGGAGACTGGACTTGATATCTCCCGCCCGACGGTATGCGGAATCAACGATTTTGTCCGCGACGACGGCACGCGGTACATAGTGCTGTTTTTCCGCGCCGACCGCTTCAGCGGCGAGCTCAAAAATTCCGCCGAGGGCAGAGTATTCTGGATCGAGCGCGACGAGCTGACGCAGTATAAGCTCTCGCAGGATTTCATCGACATGGTTCATGTCATGGAAAACCCGTCGCTGACCGAATTTTTCTATGAACGCGACGGTGAAAATTGGAAGAAGAGAATAATATAAACCCGTGTTAAACGTGGTATTCAAAGCAAAAAATCCTGCCTGTGTTTTTTCCGTGGGCGGGTTTTTGATTTTGTGGGGAAAAACAATCTTTTCGTTGTTTGCAGATATGTAGACTTCAAAATCAGGCGGTATATAAAATAAACTTTGCGGAAATTCTGTGCCGCTATCGCGGCATCGGTGCGTCGAATTGCCGCACCCTACAAGTTTCACATCAATAAAATTGTGCAAACTTCGCGGGCGAATAACATCAGCTTCAGCAAGGTTGTGATGATTTCCAATATTACGGTGATTGACCGTTGCCGATACTTATATCTGCAAATTCCTATCCGCCTAATACTCACAGCCCATCAGTAGCCTTTCACCTCCTCCGAGCATTTACATTTTGGAAAAAATATGCTATAATGCGGACACAAAACTACGGGGAGAGATGAAAATGGTGAGATTGGCATCGGTCGGCGATGCGGGAGAGTTTATGACAGACTGAAAAAATCTTTTTTGGAATCTTCTGTATTGGGACAATCAACAAACAAGTGCTGCCCATCGGAAGTGATAATAAAGTGCATTGAATTGGCATACTCAGATATGATGACGGCAGGTCGTTATTACAGCGCTTCTTTTCTGAATGACAAAAAGGAAATTTGCTCTGCTACAAACAGCGCCATTACTGAATCAAATTTTGTGTTTTCAAGAAAAATTATTAAAGATATTTCGTTGTTGTTTTGTGATAATACTATAGGCAATGACAATCATTATGTAACTGGGTTTGGACTCGCTCAAAAACTCATAAATATGACATTCAAATATCTATATGTTTTTAGTGATTTGATATTTGTAGACAAAGCTATTCCTGATTTTTCATCGTGTGATTGCCCTCTTGACAGTATTATTATTAAAAAAGCGCATATTAAGGATTGCGTTTGGAGCAAGCTTACTGAGCAACAATATCTGGAATGTCAAGCTAAAATAACAGAACTACTAAATGCAAATTCTTTAGATTTAGAGTTATCAAAGCTTGGCAATCTAGCTTATGACTTTATTAATTGGTAATCGGCAATAATACACGATAAAACAAAAAGAGCTATCAGACTTTCAAAAAATCTGATAGCTCTTTACTTTTACAATAATTCAAATAATGTTGCCATTTTGTTGCCAAAATGCATATACAATCGGCAAAAGCCCAGTAAAATAAGGCTTTTTCACGGGTGTGAAATTATTCCCACTCGCAACCACAAAACCTGCCTTAAACGATTTTGTTTTGGCGTAGTGGCACAAATTGATTTGCTTTGTCTTAGATTATCCTATCTACATAGGTAGTCCTAACTTTTGCTATCAGTTTGCATAGCCAAATCATTAGATATTAGTCTACTTTATCTCCCCTTGTTTTGAGGTTTTTGATTGGACTTTTTATTCCCAATATTTGTAATAGCATTAGCACATATTTGCGTTAAAGGCTCTCCAATAGCCGCTTTATAATTAAAACCTAATAGTTGCATAGTTTTTAGCGTATCAACACTAATTAGTTCTTTGATTTGTTCATAACTTTGAACTTGTGCAGTTACTTTTTCAACTTCTTCTTGGCCTTTTGCGGTTGCAGCAACTAATTGAAACGCTTTTACAATTTCAAGAATTCTTGAAACAGTATTATGTAAATGCACAATATCATCATCGCTTATGACTATTCTTTCTAACTCTGATTTGTATGCCTGAGCAATTCTAACCGCTTCATCTCGTTCGGACAACAGTTCATTTACGATTTCGTCGTAAGTGTTGCGAATTTTTTCGATGTTCTTTTCCTCTTTAACGGCTTTGATTTTATTTGTAACAGCAGTAGCAGTACCTTTTATAGCCAACTCAGTAAGAGAAACACCCATTTCAACCAAAGGTTGTGCATATATTGAGTCCATTCTTTCTATTCTCCTTTTCTATCATTTTCTAAATACAAACAAATACTCGTGTGCTATAAGCAAAAAATTATATTTTACGCTATTGGTTTTCCAATATCCCGTTGCTTTGCAATTGTGTTGCTCTTTGATAATCAATTCTTTAAGAGTAAATCCGGCGTCTTGAAATATTTTCATAACATCAAAAGACATTGGGATCATACAGCCTTTTTGTCTTGTATCGCCCATAAGTACAGCACAAAATTTATCTTTTTTCAAAACACGGTAGCTCTCTGCAGCTACCTTTTTCATTTCTTCAAGAAAATCTTTCACTTTGAGTTGCGACAAATCTCCGTCAATGCCATCGCTATATTTAATTATATCGGCATAGGGCGGATGTGTGCAAATAAGGTCTATACTTTCATCTGAAAGAAAATCTAAATTTCTGGCATCACCCTTACGGATATAAACTTTTCCGTTTGCCCCATCGTGTTCAAAATTCACTTTTTCTTTGCACCTATCAAGTGCAACATCATTGACATCAACACCGATAATATCACGGTTCAAAAGCTTTGCTTCAACGAGGGTAGTTCCACCACCTACAAATTGGTCAAGAACTAATTCACCCTCTTTTGAATATCTTAATATAATATTTCGAGGAATATACGGAGAACAATTTCCGCGCCATTTCGCATCGTGAGTTGCCCAATCGCCACGCTTCGGAAAAGACCAATACAATGAATTGTTTTTATATTTTTTTGCGATAATGTCCTCTTCCCAAAAATTCAATAATGCCCTTGTTCCTTAAAATTTGCAATTGTTGTCTTATTTTCGCCTCGATATTATTGTTGGTTATATGTTTTTTTTGAAGCACTTCTACGAAAGTATAAACATCTTGCAGCGAAAACTCAACAGAATCAATAGCATTTATACAGGTCAAGACATCTAAAAGCCAACCTCGATTTTCAATGTTATTTATTTGCAATTTTTTAATCTTTGAATATTCTTCTGTTACGGTTTTTACATCTGACAATTTTTGTCGGTTTATTATTGCGATTTTCCCTTGTTTTGGAATATCAGAATATAAAATATTGCATCCAATCCACCCAGCTCTTTTAGCATTTGCGGATAACGGCTTTCTCTTTTCTATTATTGATGGGGTAAAAAAGAATTTAGGAATAAGAGTAAGATTAACCACTTGAAAATCAGCGGAATATTGCATAACGAATAAATCCGGATTGTCTGAGCTTGTAATTCTATCTATCATTGTTGAATAGGCACCATCTGCAATTTTATTACCGATATTCCCACATTTACTTTTTAACTCAAAGATTTCTCCACAATAGCTGCACGATAAATCTGCAACAGGCATATTATTATTTAATTTTGAAATGTGAGGGCTTCCGCAAATAGGGCAAAATACATTGTGAGCAACCCAACTTTCACTCATAACCCTTATTTTTTGCGAATTGCTTTTGTAATTATTTGCAAGTTCAGTATTAAAAAAATAATCCATTAAAACTCTGTCCATTCTGTTGTTTCTGTACTATCTTCATTTTCAACCTGTATTTGTTTTGCTATTAATGTTCCGGGTGCAAGCACGAATTTCCCCTCGTCATACTTTTCTTTAGCAATAGACACAGCTTCTTCTATAGAGTTAGCGTTTATTTCGAAGTCCTGACTTATTAATTCTTCAATTGTTACAGAAAAAATCATATGAATCCTCTTTTTTAACAATAATTTTTGCGCCCTTTTTATCCATTTCATCAACAAATTGTGCAAGCTCAATCTGTGCGTCATTATTAAACAAATTCTCTGTATATGCGGTAAAACTCGCTGTATCTGTAATAGGTCTGTATGGCGGATCAAAATAAACAAAGGTGTTTTTGTCAATAAAATCAGACGACTCTCTGTAATCTCCACATACAATGGTAACTCTCTGCAACTTATTCGATACTGCTCTGAGATTTTTTTCATCGCAAATCATCGGGTTTTTATATGCTCCCATAGGAACATTAAACAACCCTTTTTTATTTACTCGGAACAGCCCGTTGAAGCAAGTTTTATTAAGAAAAATCATCAATGCCGCTTTTTCAATATTGATGTTCTCGTCACCGTTTACTTTTAAATCATTAAAACGCTCACGCTTTTTCAAATAATACACTTTGCGATTGTCTGTATCTGACGGAATAAAATCGCTCTGCATAGCGTAAAGCATTTCTGTCAATGCATCAACATCATCACGGATAATGCTATATGTATTGATAAGTTCTGCATTAATATCGCTGATATAAACTTCTTCTAAATCATATTTGCTAAGTATATCAAACAAAACTGCACCGCCGCCAACAAATGGTTCAGCGTATTTTGTGACTTTACCGGTTCCAAACGGATAATAGTTTTCAATTTCAGAAAGTAATTGCCCTTTACCGCCTGCCCACTTCAAAAAAGGTTTAACCACCTTTTCTTCAGTTTTACTGTAACGTGTACTTCTTGCATCAATCGGCTTTTCAGCGGTTGCGGGTATAATCCACATATTGCCTATCATAGTAGCATTTTCAATTCTGTTTTCAGAGCAAAGAACAGCAACACGTCTTTGGGAAATCCCCCATTTATCAGCCGCTTCTCTTGCAGACATATATTCCATAACAACCTCCTGAATACACTGAGTTTATACTTGTATAATATTATATTCCAAAGCTCGAATAATAGCAATACCATTTTTAAAAAATGATTGTAAGCCTTTTTATTGTTCTAAAAAAGTAAGTGCGACAAGAATTTCTCCCTGCCGCCGCTACAATTATACTGCATAAATTATTTCTGCATTTACTATTTCCGTTGCACGATTACAGATATTATTCATCTTCTGCACCCAAAATATCGTATCGGTGTTTCACGCTTTTTAGTTCAAGTGTAAGCTGCAATAACCCTGCCAACGACAAAAACCCCGTACTGACTTTAATCCGTCAGTACGGGGTTTAATGTTAATATGGTGTTTTTGCGAGCCACAAGATATTACTTTTTACTCACAAACCACTCGATATATACGATAAAGGGTAACGAGCAGAATCTTATCAAAATCTTATCAACGGGCTCTTTGAAAACCTTGAAGCCCTTGATATTACTGGGGTTTCAGACTTTTTCAATTTATTCCCACTCGCCAAGTGGAAACGCAGTCTAAACTTTTTTGTATAGACCGTTTGATTCCATTTGGCTTAATTTGATACCAATTATCCCAATCCTATGGGGTATCCGACTTTCTGCTATCAAAAAGCTATCAGGTGATGCTATCAATAGCGGAAGTTTGGTTGGAGTGTAATCTTTGATAAAACGGTTATTTTAGGTACTGCTTTAAACAAGCCGCATTTGAGACTTGATTTGCAAACTGAAAAATCAAATCTCTTATTTTTTCGTGAATTTCATAGTAACGTGCCTCGTCCAAATCTAATGATACGATTCGCTCCCCATGAGCGATCTTGTTGCGTTTATCAAGCAATACGGAATCGATTAATTTATATGAGCCTTCATAAGCGGAACAATCCAGCCCAATTGTAGCCATGATCTCAACAAAAATAGCTGAGTTTAAGTTGGAATTTGTTTTGATAATTCCATCTACAGGTATTACTGATTCCGCATCATGACTGTTAATAATCTCTGAAACAATTTTTGTGTGAATTGTTGATTTGCTACTCTCCTCAAATGTTTTCAGATTATACTTTAAAGAAATCGCAAGGAAATTAGGTTTCATTTCACCATAAGGCAACTTAAGTGTAGAAACATATTCTAAATAGAAAGTTGCGATATTCTTTATTGCGCCTTCCCAATGGGCGTACAATAGAGCTATTCCAGCACGTATAGCAGTGTCTTTAGCCGATTTTCTTGCATTTGCAACATTTTCACGTATTGACGACAGTTCGTGTTTTCGCCAGGCCATTTCGGCATCAATTGAATCTTGCAAGTCGTTTATAGTTCGTATTTTCATGGCTTAAAATACTCAGTTCCAAACAGTGACATATCCTTAAAACGAGGAATCGAGCGTACGCCGGGTGTTGTGTTTTTTACGAAAGCATCTTCCGAATAGAAAGCGTGAACTTTTGATACTAACCATTCATTTGTTTTTTCTAAAGCAAGGATTTGCTCAACATTTTGATAAACGCCAACAGCAATTGCTTGGAATGCAGAGGCCATAACAGGACCGACGTACTTGGTTCCGTTATATTTTTTGAATGCATTTTCATCAAAAACGCCATATAACAAATTGAATGTTGCAGTAAATCTTTCCTCAATTGTTTCAAAAACCAATTCTTTATTGCACAGTGAAATTGTTTCTTTGTCAAGTAATTCCGCAAAATCTGAATACTGATTAATTCTGCTCCAATCAATGTAAGAAGGAATTAAAAGTCTTAAGAGCAGTTCTAAACGATACTGTTCATCCGTTCTGCGATCAGATATAGGCAAACAATTTCTAAAAGAGTCCACAGAATCTAATTTTATTACAAATTCGTAAAAGTCTTTGTTAGTCATTATCATCAGACAATTACGAACTTCCTGATCGCTTAAAAGTGAGCCTCCTGTATTTAGACGTTGAAAGAGTTCATATTTTGTGTTAGGATCACTTTCTTTCTTCATAATAATTACATCTATTCTCGATCGTTTAAAAAATAGCTGTTGCTCTTTGGTAAAGCTCAATTCTTTTACTATATTATCCCATTGAACACCGGCAAAGGAGGGTAAGTAATCCGTCTTTTGAAGAGTTAAAGGAGGCAATTGATTCCCGTTTTCATCTCTAAAAATTCCGACAAATTGAAAAATTGTCGAAAGTCTCTGAACGCCATCAATCACATCCCAGATTCCATCCTCATTTTGACTGACAAAAATCGGTGGTATTGGAATATTCAAAATAATGGATTCAATTAGCTTTGTCTTTTGGTATTCACTCCATCTAAATACCCTTTGAAATTCTGGATGGATATCCATCTCATCATCTTTGTATAGATTGATAAGTTCACCTATAGACATTTGGTACGATTCGCGAAAAATTTTACTTGCTTTTGCATTGATTTCGTCCTGCAAAGACATATAATTTCCTCCCTCAGCCACGTCCAATACGACGATTTCTCATCTTCTTCCAAATCGCTCTGCATTTTTTGCACCACTCAGAATCAACTCCGAGATAATTGATTAAAACTTCGCTGTCAACTAGATCAAGTGCCTTTTCTATTTCATCATTTTCACGGACAATTTTATCTATCTGCTTAAGCAAAGAGTTGCACATCTCTCCTTCGATATTGTCTAGAATAGGAAGCATAATTTTTCCCATTTCACTAGGCAATATTTCCAGGACTCCACCTCCATAGCTCCTACCACATATTTCTGTAAAGGCAAAAGAGATACTATTGTAGTATGAAAGCAATACTTTTTCCGGTTGCACGCCAACGTTGAACTTCATCCGATGCATTGTATCAGTAGACACAGCATTGCAACGATTTAGAACAAATTTTGGATACAGATTGTTTCTACGCAGGAAAAAAGCATCCGGAATCCATACGGAGGGAACGATATACCAACGATCCCTGATTGAGCACTTATATCCTTCATTTTCACCCGCTTTTTCGCCCAATGCAATGTACGCTTTATGCCGCTCTGGATAGTTTTCTATTGGTGTATCAGGAAAACTTACGAGTCTGGCTCTTTTACCAGATGCCTTGTTCTTTTCCCAATCTTCATTTGTAAAGAAGATTCCATGAGAATGCGAGCTTCTTCCAATAAGGGGCAGGGTTACGTTTTCTAAATCATATTCAGCACAGGTCTTTTCAGAAACACAGAAGTAACCGTTATTACCGGTTGTGATTCCTATGTTGATAAGACCATAATCAGCAAATTTCGCAAATCGTTTATCTGCACGAATTGATTGAATTAGTTCCACCTCTTTAGCAGTCATGAAATACCTTGTCCACTTTTCTTTCACGTGCTGCATCTTTTGAAATCCGTTTTTCTGGAGATCAAGTTTTTCAAAGCCAGAAAGGTCATTCATCTCAATAATACGAATGCCCTTTTCCTCTGCGCCTTTTTCTCCAATAAGGAGTATGACTTCTTGCTCGATATCAGGAAATACAAGTTGCTCAAACATGATTAACGTGATTTGGGAAAGGTGTTCAGCAAGGAACAGACGCAAATCTTCTGCATATGCTACCTGCAAAATTTCTGCTGGGATAACAAATGCTATTCTTCCGTTTTCAGACAGTAACTGAACACAGGCAACCAAGAAAGCTACCCACGCATTGATAAGTTTATTTGCTTTCATTCCATGCGAGGTAAGAATATTTGATTGAAGCTCTCTTTGTGTTTCCGTAAGATATTGATAGCGAATATAAGGAGGATTTCCCAAAATCAGATCATACTGCTTTTGACTACTGACCATGCGTGAGTAAAATTCAAAGAAATCATCGTTTAGAACATGAACATTTTGACAATTGACGTAATTTCTTTGAACTTTTTTTGCTTCATTTGGTTCGATTTCAACTGCATCAATAGAGTCCATTTTTTCAATAAGCGATAATTGTTTAAGGCTATCAAGAAAAACACCATCACCACAGCTCGGCTCAAGAATGGTATGGATATCTTTAGAGATGCATAGCTTCACCATAGCGTTTGCAAGCCGCAATGGTGTGTAATATGCCCCCCTTAACTTCTGTTCGGAATTGTCCTTCTTGAGCTTCATGGGAATACCTCACTAAAATTCCAACTGATATACTTTTTCTATCAGATTTTCAATTTCTTTGATCAATGCACTTTTTCTGGTTTGGAGCAATGTTGAAATACGCTTTGCTGGCTGGCTCGATATAGTAGCGTTTATATCATAAATCTCTCTGCTAGCTTCAACAACGCGATCATAAATTCCCTTTTGCACGGCATCTTCAAAATCAAGTTCGACAAACGGGAGCGTTGAAAGTACAAATGTCCCTCGTGCAATGAATCCGCCTTCAAAATCGCTACCAACAATCTCAAGAATTCTTTCAGTAATTGGATTAGACAGCCACGCCTGAATATACTCTAGCGCATAGGGGCTATCGGCCTTTTTACTGACAGCGCAGTATCCTGCAGTACCACCGGAAGCGATTAAGATATCGTCCTTATCAAGAACATACATGGGATCCTTGCTTAATACACCAACAATCAATTTCGGCGTGTTAATGAACGCAGTTAGCGCTTGAGTTCTTCCGTATTGATACCACGTATCTGCCGTTGCATTGGGAACATCACGAACACCGAATTGGGACACACTCTTCGGAACTAATCGGTCATAATGTGCCTCAAGATAAGCATATGTTCCAGGATAAGATGACTTCATCTCATCGATTGGAATAAGATGACCAGCAGCATCATAAGGAAAGATTATTCTCTTATCCGTCTGTAAAATGCTGTAAGAGTTCAAACCGCGTTCATCTTGGCGTGTGGGCTTAAAATATTGACGCAGCAAAGCCTTCTCAATCGTGTAATTGTGACCATCTCTGCGAATTTCAACTGTATCCTGATATTCAGCAACGATGTCATCCGAGGAAAACCAATATATCGGGGTAGGACGCTCAGCGCTTGTCTGAATACCATTGAAGATTTCAGCATGTTTTGTGAGCGGAACCGAAACTTGATCTAACCGCTGGAGCATCTCCAAGAAGTCCATGTCTGTTGTCAACCGCCACGGGAGCTTATTCAGAATAAATGAGCTCAACTCAATTCTGCTTACTTCTTCTCCGGCCCAAAGCCTATTTGCTGAATCTATGCTTGAATAAACGAACGTGTTTTGCTTTGCTTTTTGAAGAAGTAGAATTGAGCTATAGATTGTTTTGTCTTCAAAAAGCTGAGCATCGCCAAAATCGTCGAGGCTTACAAGCATTTGCTCCCTCGAAATCAGAGTTCTCAGCTTTTCACCGGCCCCGATTTTGAAGAACTTATTTGGAACAATATAACAAATATAGCCATTCTTCTCAGTCTTTCGCACAGCTTGCTCAATGAAGATGAAATACTTGTCAAATTGCTTATGAGAAGTCTTGTACTTCTTCTTGTATATTTCAACTTCCGGGGGAGGCAATAAAGCATGCATCCCTTCTGTATTAACATAGGGCGGATTCCCGATGATTACACTAAAAGGACTGCCGTTATTGATCGAGTTCCAGTCAAACGGAGCCAAATCAATCATTTCTGTATCTGATGCCTGTATGCCTAAAAGTTCTTCGGAACTGACGAGCGAATTTCCGAAAAGAATATTATGGCTTAGATCAGGCAATATAGGCGTTTCATCTGCAACAGAAGGGGCAGTCTCATTTTCTATTAGCTTAATTAAAAGCGAGAATTTTGCCACTTCTACAGCATGAATATCAATATCAATGCCATAAATACAAGAACAAAGAATTCGTTTCTTTTCATCGAGCGGCAGTTTGTATAAGCCATTTCCTATTTCAATCAGGTGTTCCTGCTCACCAGTGAGGAGATATTGCTGAACACAATAATCTTGTAGATATGAGAATGCTTCTTCGAGAAAAATTCCCGATCCACATGCAATATCTGCAATATGGATATCCAAAATCTCTGCTGGAGTTTTTCCATCACACGCCCTGCTTAGCGTCTTCTCAACCATATATTTAACGATTTCAGTTGGCGTCGTGACTACTGATCTGTTAACACAGTCCTTTTTCTTGCCGAGCCCAATTGTACTGTCAGGTAAAACAACTAACTGCTCAGTAAGAAACATTTCGTAAATCCTTCCAAGAAGATTTGGCTCGATAATATTAAACAAATAGGGACTCTGCGGATAATAGAGCCCTTTTATCATTTCAGAGATTACTGTGCTGGACAGATCAAAGACAATATCTTCTCCGGAAAACATGCCAGAGTTGTAACGGTGATCCGCAGAACGGAACAGTTCTTCCAGCTTTGCTTGAAGCTGATCTGGAGCAGAAACTGTATCTTGGAGTTTATGGTACAACGGAAGATTCTTATCCTCGCAAATACGAAGGAACACAATCTGGTTGATAAACTCCTGAACAACATCATTAAGGACTTCAAGGGACTGATACCGTCCACCTCGTCTATAAAGTTCGTTGCTCAGAGATACTCTCCATTCGTTGATCTGCTTTAAAAACAGCGTATCGACCTGCTGCTTCTCACCGCCGCTCGCAGGGAAATTATCATCTAAATATCGGTCAAATTCACCAGAATAAACAACATCTCTGGAAATGAGGGCTATAATCTCATCATATCTGCTTACATATTCGGTAAAATGAAAAATTCGATAGCGAGCTACAGCGCACCCATCTTCCTCTTTAGGAATATAGCAAGTGTCATATACCGCCAAATATTCAAAGTTTGTTAGAACGGCAATTCTATGATTGGCATTCCACCCATATTTTCTTGTTTGAAAAGCAGGATTGGTTACTCTTGTAATATCAACTGCGGGCTTCTTTGCTTCAACAAAAAACTTAGCCACGCCTCTTAATGTCATCGTATAATCCGGACGATCCGTAGGAGTTGAGTAGTTTTCGGCAATTACCTCTCTATATTGCGGGGCAAGCCCTTTTTCATTCGCTACATCCCAGCCGAGAATTTTCAAAAGTGGATCAATATATTCAATCCGGCAAGAGTGTTCATTATAATTGTTTTTAGCATCTTTGTAGTAAGCCAGATTCGTTTGGAAACGATTAGCAAGATCACTGAGCTTTTCAATATTGGTCATTTGTGCTTCCAACCTTTCTCTTGTCGTTAGTAGGCTTTTCGGCATCTTCGGGAATAATCCAAATGCGACTCATCCGTGAAGCGCCGGGGACTCGGTTTTCTTTGCACAAAATCTGCACTTGGCGCGACGTCACGCCCCATTTTTTAGCAGCTTCTTGAGCTGTGATGTATCCGTTCAAAGACTGCACCTCATATCTGCATATGTGCTATACTACACCATTTTTATTATATTCGTTTGAGCGAAATCGGTCAAGCATTTTGGCTTATTTTGACGGCTATAAAGCAAGAAAAAGTCGCCCGCAAGAGCTTAAATGCTCCTGCGGACGGCTGTGACTGATATGGGCTTACACTCGTCCTTTCAGTCCGTTTCTCTTGGCAAGCTCACTTGCTGCCTGCCGACGCTCGTCCGAATACGGCGCAGTCAGGCGAACAGCGAATCGTCTGCGGTCGATCTCGAAGGTCAGACCGCCCTGTTCATCATCGTCGGTCTGCCTGCACAGGTCGGGATGTGCTGCCGCATACTTTGCCAGCCGGTTTTTGAGCGCGGTATTATGCGTCTGAATTTCGACGGTTTTGCTGGATTCGTCAAAATAGATGCAGGTCGTTTTCTGCCGTTTGGTCAGTCCGGTTTTCATGTTGCCTCCATTTCTGCCTGTTCTGTAAAAACAGGTGCATTTTCAAGATTCTTTGTCAGCTCTACACCTGCAAAAACAGGTTAATTTTTGCATGGGGAGTGCCCAAATGATACGCGGCTCGATCTGGACGCTCCCATTCGATAAAATCCGTTTTTCTCAGCTCAACACGACATCAGCGGGCATCGTCCCGCATTGCCGCTTTTTCTCTGCGTGGACGGAAGAAATGCCAGAGGTTATTGCGCTGAATTACGTCTTCATAGTGTTGAACTTTCCCGCGAAGCTCTGCGTTTTCGCGTTCCAGATCCGATGTGCGGAGTTTGCTGCGAACGGATTTGTACTCAGAAAGCTCCTGCTTCAAACCGGCAATCTCTTCCTTGAGCCTTGCAATCAGCCTGTTTGCCGCGTCCAGAGCTTTTTGCAGCTTGGATTCCTTTTTCTCTGACGCAGCGTACTTCTTCGCCGCCGTTGCCAGCGATTCATACTCAGAACGCTCCAATATCACCTTGGAGGACAGCGGGACGGGCTTTGACTCAATCTTTTCGATGGCTGCCACATCGACCTGCTGATTCCGAATTTTCTCAATCTGCCTGCCGAGCGTCGTCGCCTGCTGCTCCTGCTGGCGGTTCTGCTCTGTGAGTTCTGCCAGCCGTGCCTGCTCCTGCTGCACCTTGAACTGCGTCACGGTCAGGTGTTCCTCTGAGCTACCACGCTCACCACGCTCCACATCGGTGTATCCTGCGGCTCGCATATGCTCAAAGAAATCATCCTGCAAAACGCTGTAGGATTTCTTGAGAACAGGCTTGCCGTTGGCACTCAGAATCGGTTTGCCGTTTTCGTCCAGCGCGGGCTTGGAAGCCCACTTCTTACTCATGCTGACCTGCTGAATCGTCTCCTTGACCGTCCCCACCAGAGATTTATCCTTGCAGCGTTTCGACCACAGTATTTGCTTCTCTACGACGGGGAGGTAGACCACATGAAGGTGGTAGTGATACACGTCTTGGCTCAGCGCGTCGGACATGGCGCGGTTGCGCTCGTCGGCGTGCATGACCGCCGATAGGATGTATTGCTCGCCGCCCACAATTTTGATTG
>ERZ780137.464-NODE-464-length-34733-cov-5.036248_pt1 | contig 34733 bp, 26 predicted proteins | sample MGYA00511020_ERZ780137 | MGnify/ENA primary metagenome ERZ780137 (study PRJEB29588, sample SAMEA2157917) | human gut metagenome | biome: human gut; feature: human-associated habitat; material: faeces | place: Denmark | collected 2008/2010 ... | reverse complement strand
GGAAGGAGAGAAGATTTTCTGTCAGGGTGTGGCCGCTTTTCACGAAACGGCTGTCATCCAGAGAAATCCCCAGCTCACAGAGCGCGACCACGACCTGTGCAACGGACTCTACGTTGGTCGTGCCCCACGATGCGTAGCCGCCCTTGCTGTCCTGCACTTTGGAAAGGTAGGTCAGAGCCTTGTCTGTCGCGGTTTTGACCGCTTTCTGATCCTGATATTTTGCAAGTGCCTGCAATGCCATTGCGGAAATGTCCACGTCGGAATCGCCGGTGCCGGTGAGACTCCAGCCGCCGTCCTTCATCTGATTCTTGATGATCTCATCGATGTAAAGCTGGCGCGTGGCCTGTGTCTTTGCGGCGGGGTTCTTCGGAATGTCGTAATTGCCGGAATCCAGCGCGATCAATGCCCAAATGGGGCCGTTCAGACCCTGCCAGATGGTCTTTTCAAAATCGCCCAGCGGCATTAAAAGGTTGTAGCCCGCGACCTTGGACGGATCGCGTCCAATGGCGGTCAGCGCGAGGATGACGCGGGAATACTCGGTGTATTTTCTTTCATGCAGCACGCCAGAGCAGTTTTTCACATACTTTTCAACGCGCGTGTAATATTCGTCATAATAGTCTGCGGGAACGGAATACCCGGAACGGGCAAGACCGATGACTGCCCATTCGCCGCCGATGGAGCCGACTTCCGGAGACTTCACGGAAGAGAGCATAAAAGCGGCGCTTGACTGCACCTCACTCTGGACGCTGGACGCTGCAAATGTGGGAACAGCCAGCGAGAACAGGACGGAAAACGCCAGAATCAGCGCTGCAAATTTACGAATTTGCTTCATATTTTAATCCCCCTATAATGCGGCAAGCAGGGCTGCCCCCAAAGGGGGGGCAGTCCTGTGCTGCAAAGTGTTATTTGGTGGTTGCTACATTTTCCACGAAACGGTGGAGAATAGCTGCAACCTGTGCGCGGGTGGCGTTGCCGGTCGGCATGAGTTTGCCGTTCGAGCCGTTGACCAGCTTTTCGGCAACAGCCCATTCCAGCGAAGCCGCGGCATAGCCGGACACGCTTGCATGGTCTGTAAAACCGTTCAGGCCGGAGCTTGCGGCGGTATTGTACTTCTTGTGCTGCGCATAGCGGTACAGAATTGCCGCCATCTGCTCACGCGTGACATTTGCGTTCGGAGAGAACGTCGTGATGCTGGTGCCGTTGACGATGCCGTTGTCGGCTGCCCACGTCACAGCGTCCTCATAGTAGCTGTTGAACGTCACATCGGAGAATCCGCTTCTGCCGCTTACGGCAGGTTCACCCTCCAGTCGATACAGAACCGTGACGAGCATCGCGCGGGTCATGGCTGCATTCGGAGAGAACGTCGTATCGCTCGTTCCGGCAAACAAGCCTTCCTCATAGACGAACAGAACATCATTGTAGAACCAATCGGTTTCATGTACGTCTGTGAACGGCAGCTTGCCATCCGTAAACTCAACTTCGATTCTGGTCGATACCGTGAGCTTGTCAATGGTATAGGTCTTGACTGCGCCGACAGACTTGCCGTTGACCTTGACGTCCTTGACCTTGTAACCGGTATCCGGCTTGAATGTAAAGGTGACAGACTTGCCGATATGCTGGAATGTCAGCTTTGGCTCGACCGTGCCGTTCTTGCCAACCTTCAGAATCTTACCCAGCAGCTCATTGACATACTGTTCGGGGCTGATGTCCGCAGCGCGGAGCCAGCCGTTGTAGTAGGTTCCATTGCCAAGCGACGGGTAATTCGGATCGTTAAACCAGTCGGCGACTTCATGCGAATAGTCGTTGACATAGTGCCAGACAACCACGTCATTGTCGTTCAGTGTCCAGTTCTTGAGACCCTGATTCGGATGCGTGCCGTTGACGGTGTACATCCAGCCGGACTTCTTGCCGTTGGTGAACTCACTCAGCGTGTATCCGCCAAGGCAGGACGGGGCATAGATGGTGCTGACGTAGTTGCTTTCCGCACCGATATACCGCAAGCCTGCATCGCTCATGGCTTCGGTAAAGAGGTCATAAACCGTAGCGTTCTCTTGCAGCGCATACGTTTTGGTGGGAACCCATGTGACGTATTCGGGCAGATAGCTGTCGGTGGTCAGGTCAACGTCCTTCGTCGCTTCGAGCGCGCCGATCAGACGGAACGTGACTTCGATATCGCCGGGCTTGACAGCATCCAGATCAGACTTTGCCTTCTGGAAAATATCTTCAACCCGTTCGCAGGAAACTGCGGCGTTCATATCCTTTTGCGCGGTCTGAAGGATGCTCTGGAGCTTCTTCTTCGCGGCATTGCCATACTTCTTAGTCTTGTCGCTCAGAAGCTCGTCATAATGCGCTTTGAGTTCCTTGTAACGCTCGGTCTGTCTCTCGCTGAGAATTGCCTTGTAAGCATCCTCGGCGGCTGTCAGGGTGTTGTAGTTCGTGACCTTTTTCTTGTCAGCGTTGGAGAGCTTGTTGTAGGCGTTGCGCGCTTCTGCAATGGCGTCATAGCTGTATTCATTGACCTCACCGATGCTATCGATCATGTCAATGACTTCCTGTGCGCTTGCATCCTCGCGCTTGACTACATCCGTCATATCATAGAGAGAATGTTTTCCCTTGACATGACGGTCATACGCAACGAGTGCGTAGGTACCCTGTTCAGCCGACATCTGATTGACGCCTTGGCTGCCATCTAAGAGATGCCAGAAACTACCGTCCTCCTGCTCATAGGTCAGGAGATTTTCCAGTACAGAATGACCGTTTTTCACGAAACGGGAATCTGTGTTGGCATCCAGCCCAAGTGCGCTGAGTGCGACAACAACCTGCGCCGCAGACTCGCAATTCCGATAACCCATAGACGAGAAGCCGCCATCATCGTTCTGCATACCGGACAGAAGTTTGAGCGCTGTGCTGATCGCAGATTTGACAGTCGGATGCTCGTCGTCATTGTACGGTGCGAGTGCCTGAATTGCCATCGCGGTCATATCAGCGTCTGCGCCACCTTCACCATAGGTCCAGCCGCCGTCGTCGGTGCGATCAGCAAGGATTGCTTCAATCAGCCCGTCACGATCGTCATAGTCGTAATTGCCACTATCTACCGCAAGAAGTGCAAAAATCGGTCCGTTGCTGCCTTGCTTTTTTACATAGTCCAGATCGTTCAGCGCAGTCAAAAGGTTATGACCGCCCACGCTGGTGGGATCTTCGCCAATGGCAGTCAGCGCAAGGACGATGCGGGAGTTCTCGGTCGATTTGGTATTGTCCAGCTTCTCACCGGATTTGATGTTTGCCTTCACATAGGCTACAACACGGTCATAATAGCTGTCGTAGTAGCTGTTCGTGACGCTTGCGTTGCCGCGTGCCAGACCAAGAACCGCCCATTCGCCGCTCACAGAACCAACCTGCGGTGTGGGAACCGTCTTCTTGATGTTGGCAAGCGCCTTTTTCAGATACTCGCTGTAGCTGGTGTCCTCGCCAGAGCCGCCCTGTTCCAGCTTTTTAAGTGCCTCAACTGCCTTTTCCAGCTTCGTTGCATCAACGCCTGTTTTGTCGGGCAGCGCGTCATACGCAGCCTTTGCGGCGTTGATCCGCTTCTTGTCGGAAAGGGTAACGGCGGATTCTTCGGGCAACTCGTCAATCAACTGCTGCACATGGTTGCGCTCCATCTGAAGCATCCGTGTGTAGCACTGATTGATGGTGGAAGTTGTGTCCGAGGTAAGGTACTGTTTCTGATCTGCTGTCAGCGCATCGAGCGCTGCCTTTGCAGCATAAACAGTCTCTTTATCTCGGAGCATCAGGCTGTCGGGGTCGGGGAGTGCGTTTGCGGCGGTCGTAACGGCATCCGCTGCGGTCATATCATCAATGACCTTTTCGCACGCAACCAGCTTGGCATACTGGTCTGTTGTTTTGAAAGCTGCCTGAGCTGCTGCGTCCAGTGCGTCGAACAAGCTACGCGCCATGCGCACAGTTCTGGCGTCATCCAGCGTCAGACGGCTTGCTGCGGGAAGATCATCAATGATTTCTACAAGCTCTTTTGCATCACCACTCTTGACAACCTGAATGGTGTACTTTGTGGCGGTGCCGCCGTTATTCATGCTGCCCCATGCACGCTCACCAACGCCGACGTAGATCACGTCGCCAGAGGTCACAGACAGCATATCGCCGCTCATGTAGCGGCTGTTCTCATCCTTATAGGAATTGAGATACATCCGCGCCTGATAGTTTTTGTTTGCGGCGGTAAAGCGGACAGTCACACCGGTTCCTTCTGCCGGAATCGTCAGCACATAGTTGGTTGTCGAACCGGAGAACTCCGGAGACAGCTCCGCACCGGAAACGATCAGGCTTTGCAGCGAGGTATCGGTGCCGCTCCATGTGCCGCCGATGTCCGCGCCGAGCTTCGTAGTATACATGAGATGGATTTCGTCGCCGTCAGCCAGTCCGCCGTTGGTATAACGGAAATCGGAGAAGCTGGCGTTGACAAACCAATCATTCTTTGTACCCATCCAGCCGGAGTTGGGACCGCCGGTGAACTCTGCAAGCGTGTACCCGTCTTTCTCGACCGATGCAAGATACGTTGTACCGTAGTCATAGCCGCCACGGTTCCATGTATAGCCCTTGCCTTCGAGCGCCTTGAGCGCGACGGTCATCATGCTATCGCAGTCGGTCAGGTCATACCAGCCGCCAACAATATTTTCTTTCAAGCTGTCGGGCAGAGACTCGTCCAGATACGTCGTGTTTTCGACGATGACATGGACGCGGCCAACTGTCTTTGCGTTAGGATACAGCTCCTTGAAATGTTCGCCAACCTTACCGGATTCAGAAGACGAACCGATTGTCGGCACCTTCTCCATTTCGGAGACGGCTTTCTTTCTGGCGGCAATGACATTGGCTTCGGTCGTTGCGTTTTTGATTTCAGTCAAACCGTTAGCCAGCGCTGCGTCAAGTTCGGCCTGATGTTCCGTGTCGTACTCGTTTGCGGCAACAAGAGCGTTGTACTTCGCATTGACGATGTTCGTTGCGGTTTCCTTGGCCTTGGTCAGCTTTTCGGTGTCACTCTCGACCGGTCCCCATGTGATCGTGACGGTCACATCGTTGTAAGGCATTGCGAAGCCGAGGTAGGCATCGGGAATGTCAACGTTGACCACTTCAGCGGACTTGCCCTTGTAGGCAGAATCGTCGTAGACGCGCTGTGTGCCGCTGATAACGTCGGAACGGCTGATACCCTCATATGTAATGCTCTTGATTTCATACTCGGTATCACCGATCTTGACGGTCAGGTTGCCCTCCGTGCCATACTCGCCCGGACGGCTGGTTGTACCTTCCAGTGTCAGGATAATGCTGAGGTCTTCATTGCTGATCGACCATGCGGCGCTGTCTGTCGTATATGTGCCGCCTGCATTGCGCGTCTGGAAGTATGCTGCGTAGTCTACGCCGGTATAAATCCGGACCGGTGTCAGCGGTTCGGTTTCACTGAACGTGTCAGAGAACAGCATGGTCGAACCATCGTAGGTGCCAAAGGTGTACGGTGTTACGATGTTGATTGCCTTTGTGTGGTCGTATTTGCCGCCCTCTGCGCGGTCCATCTTGGCAGGATCGCTGCGCAGATCGTCGATCATGGCGTTCAGTGCGGCGGTTGATTCATCAGAATCGCCAACAACGTTAAGTGTCAGTTTATATGTTTCTGCTGCGGGAAGTGATGCCCCGTTTGCATCCATATAAGCCTTGATCTTATCGTACTTGGCTTTTTCGGAGTTTGTGAGCTGCGAACGCTGATAGCTGTTCATGCTGGTATAGCACTGAATCAGCGTCGTTGCTGCTTCTTTGACGCTTTCGCTGGCTGTGATCTTGTTCACATCGTCCGGGAGCTTATTCAGATTTGTCCGGAACGTCTCAAGCGCGGTCTTGTTGGCCTGAATCGTTTCGGTCTGCTTGCTCTGGATGGTGCGGATCGCTGCCTGCTGCGCAAGGTATGCTTCGCCGGTCGTAGCCGTCGAATCATTCAGAGTAGCAACGGCCGCCTTGTACGCAGATTCGATATCTGCCCAGGTATCGTCGCCAAAGATCTTCTTCGGATAGGCGTTGTAGACCTTATCCAGTGCTGCTTTCAGATCGGCACGAACCGCGTCGGGCTGCGTTGCATCTCCGACAGTCAGCTCCAGATACGGAGCGGCGACAGTGCCGGAGTAGAAGATTGCGGAATCCTCGTCGTTTGCGCGTGCGTCGTAGGCAGTAATAAGATACTTGCCCTCCTGATAGAGCTTGAAGCTCACGGAGCCGCTTGCATCCGACGTGGTTTCAGACAGGATCGGTGTCTCCGGATAGCTGCCATCCTTCTGCGGACCATAGGCGGCAATCGTCGCGCCCTCATAGGCACTGTAGCTGCCGGTATATGTCCAAAGATGCGCGGACGTGTGCTCAATCGTCAACGTCGTTTCTTCGCCAGCTGCGGCAGTCTGCGCACCGGTTTCCTTGAAGCGCAGGACACCGAGCGCATCCGTCATGTTCGTCCAGTTCACTTCATCCCGATAGATGTAATTGAACGTGTAGGACGGCCACTCCATATGCGCAAGGTGAATTTCATCACCGTCTTTCAATACATAGTTGGTGTCCGCAAAGTATTGATTGACGCCGGGTGTTGCGCCGTAGAGCATTGTATCGTTGACAAATGTGTACCAGATACTGTAGGCAGTTTTGCCGAGATAGCTGGTACCCGGCTGGCAGCCAGTCTGTTTCCAGAGGTCGGCAAGTGTGGAGCCTGAGGACAGAGTTACTTTCCTGATCTGCGGCGTATTGCCTTTCGGGTCTGCCATCTGTGAAACGTAGCCACCTGCCAGGTTCGTAATCCGCAAGTGCAGATCATCCGTAAAGGAAAAAGTGACGGTGATTTCATCGGATGCAGATTTCAGACCATACGCAGCAGATAAAAACGCTCTTGTCAACAACGCATATTGCTGCGGTTCACCGGCTTTCATATTCTCGGATACCGGATGCTTGGCGGCGTAGTCTACAGCATCCTTGCGGGCTTTTTCAAACGCTGTCCAGCTTTTGTCCGTGTACTTGCCATCGTTCTCCGTCATAGCGTACTTCTTGGCAAGAGCCTGAATGGTGCGCAAATTGACTTTGCTTTCCTCAACGGAATCATTGCTAACAAGGCCGCTGTTTTTCAGTGCATTTGCATAATCATCTGCGGTCGGTTGGTTTGCAGCAATGTTTACTCCCTCTTTGGCGGAGCCGTCGGTGTTGAACAGGGAATCCAGATAGCTCTGCGCCGCGCTGCGCGCCGCACGGAATTTTTGGACGCTGGGGGCGGTAAAATCCTCAAGATACTCGTCACCGTAGTTTCTTTCTTGCAGCGTCTCGTAGAGGTAGGTCGCGTTTAGCTGAGACCTAGGAATCAGTTTTTGGATTGCGGTGTTCAGTTCAGCAACCGCAGCGGTAATCTGCGCTTCGGTTGTTGCAGTATCCAGCACGTTCTGCGCTTTGGACCGGGGACCGTTGGCTGCTGTGAACGCTGCCCAGAAGCTCCCGTTTTTGCTTGAGATGGTATCTGATTCCTTACCATTGTAACGGTCATTTGTAAGATAGTAGTTAGAGTTCCCGTCTTTTACGGTCTCCAGCAAATTAGAAAGGGGAGCTTTTTTCGTGTCATCAAGAACGTTTCCGCCACTGTTTACAGTGCTTACCTGTATTAACAGGATGTCAAGCGGCGCCCCTTCAAATTCTTCGTTTGAAAAATAGATTAGATCTGAAATGACATCAGACGAAGCAATGAGCGAAGCATCTGTAATATTGATTAGCCCGTCGCCACTCATTCCCTCTATAACTTCTGCTAAAGCGTCATTTTCAACAGCATTTTCCAATGAAACGCTATCATCTTCGACGGTTCCCCCAAAACATGTTTCAGGGACAAACCAGCCCGATTCAAGTGACACTGTGATTTGAGTTGTCCCAAAAGGCGCTTTAGCATAATAGAGCGTATATGGAGTTTCTGCTTCTACGAAATTAGCTGTACCGATTACTTGAACAGATAATTCCTCTCCAGACGCAAACACTTTGATGTTGGACATATTGTCTGCAAAGACTGGAAGAGAAAACATTCCACATATAATCGCAATGCATAGGAGGAATGACAATACTTTTTTTGTTTTTTGCATAAAAAAAGTGGGCGCGGATACGATTAAGTATCCGCGTCCACACTCCTCCTGTTATCTTGTGATTTTCACCATTGTAATATACGGAGCTTCAGTTCCACTCTGCGTGATAACCTGCACATAATTTGTGCTTCCGCTCGGCGTGCTAAAAGTGATTTCAGTTCCAGATGTTACCTTTTCACCATTGACGTAGATGTTTTCTGCGCCAGATGTAACAGTGACTTTGGTGGTTGCGCTGTATACTTTCTTAGTGACTGTACCCATGTTGGAAGTTGTAACAGTGCTAGTACCAACTTTCACTGTAGGCGTCGTCGTAGCAGCACCGGAACCATCCCCGTTTGCAACATAAAGACCGCAAACTTCGGCAGAAGTTTCGCCAAAGACACCTGCGCTGAACAGAACTGCACTGTAAACGCGGACGTAACGCACAGAGGAAAGCTGAACAGGATTGCCGTTTGCATCAACTGCCCAAGCGAGGTCGAAGCCATCGCCACCGCCAACAGCGGAAGGAGCATCAGCATACGGGTTGTTGACGATGGTGCCATACTGAGAGCCGTTGACACGGACATCCGCATAGCCCCACTGATACACGTTGGTCATTTCAGCCTGCGTCGGAGCTGCGGTAGCACCCTCGTTCAGAACGACCATGTCATCCTCAACAGTCGTAACACCCGCATAAGTGATAACTTCTGCGGAACCGCTTCTCAGCCAGCTCACGCCGTTTACAGTGTCGTTGATGTTCCAAACGTTCTTGTAGTTCTCGGGTTTGCCGTTAGAATCATTTTCCCACTCGGGCCACCATGCAGCTGCTGCAGGGGAAGCGGTGTTGTAGGTCTTGGGATAGGTGTTGCCGGTAAGCTGCGGGACACCGGTCCACGTTGCTGCGCCGATTGCTGCATCGACAGCAGAAGCACTGTCCGAAGACGGGGCAGCAAAGTCCGTCGAGACGTAAATCCCAGCTGCTGTGAACGCACTGTTCAATGTTTTGTTGGCAGCGTTCAGGCGGACATAGGAGATATTCTGGTTCCACTTGGTATCGCTCATGTAATGACGAGAACCAGCCAGCGTGTACCAGTTGATACCGTCGTTGGAAACCTGAACGCCAGCAGCTTCGGGGTTGCCGACGAAAGCGTTGCCATAGACGATGAAGTCAATGCCGTACTTGTTGCTGGCATTGTTCTCAATGCGGTTGTCGCCCATGTCGAACTGGACGTATCCGCCAGCCATGCCGAGGGAAACGCCGGTAGAGACATAACCGGTCTTGAACTTCACATCGTTGCTGGAAGAGCTAACGTTGGTGTTGTCAGTGTAGAGTGTGCCCCAGCCGAAGCTGTTCCAACGGGCGAACTGGCCAACAGGCAGATAGCCGTTGACATCAACCGGATTGACACCAGCTGCTGCCGCGGTGTAGTGCGGGCAGGTAATGGTGTAGGTCGTCGTGCCGTTGGTTGCGACGATGGTGATAGCGTTCGTCGCGTCGGTCGCAATCGTATACGAAGCTGAAGTATCACCTTCGCCGGGAGCAATGTTCCAGGAAACGGGCTCGCCGTCAACTGTGACCGAATAATCGACCTGCGCCCAAAGGAGGAACTCCTTCGGAATGTAGCTGGAGCCGTCAACGCTTACGACGGTGCCGGTCGTGCCGTTCCAGCTGATGGTAACGGGTTCGCCTTCGCTGATGCTAACAGGGTCGTAGTCTTCCGTTGCCGAAACGCCCATGCAAAGCACGGATACGAGCATCGCGGCAATCAGAAGCAGGGAAAGCATTTTCTTGGATGTTTTCATGATCTGTTCTCCTTTTAATTTTTTCTTCCTTTGTGCCAGCACAGCCCGGAAGTAAGGCTGCGCTGCCCATGCAACTAACTTGCGCTGCCGTCGCATGAATGGCAGCAGCGTGATTTTTCACAACATGAATCGTTTCTCGCAAGGAATACCGGCACGGACGAGAAACACTCCGCGTCGGCGCATATGTCTACGGCTTGCGCCGTTGACTACAAGGGGGTAAAAAGATTCTTACACTACAGATACGATACCGCTTCCTGCGCTCCCGCCCGCCGCGACGTAGACCGCGTTTTCTGCCCGTTGGCGCGCTCGTTTCGTCGCGTCGCTTCCCCCGGACAGTATGCTCTCTCGCTGTAGCTATTCAGTTGTCGGCGCGTATCGCCTTATTGAGACGGGCGAAGGCCCGGTAGATTTGTTTTGAGATCCCCCGGTTCCGCGTTCCCAGCTCGGAACCGGGGATTTCAAGCGCATCAGGGGGTGACGCGCTGGCAGTTGGCTCGCAGGGGGATGGAGCCAAGGTCTTATATACAAATCTGTTCCCATGCAGATCGTATACCTAATTTATAATGGAGCCGTTTCTTCGGCTGTGGGCTGCTGCGCAGTTGCCTGCGCCGCCTTTGCGGCTTCTTTCTTGGCGGCGATCTTCGCCGCGTGCTGCTGACGGAACAGATTGAGCTGACGTTTGTACTCGGTTTTGAATTCCTGCGTCTGCCGTACATTCACACCAGCCGGGAATTTGATGCCGCGCGATTGCAGTTCAGCCATCGTGCGCCCACTGACCTTCTGGTCGAGCCAGATATCGCCGCGAAACCGGCGGCCTGCACCCTGAAACTGCTGTTTGCCTTTCTTGCCTGCCATCCTTCACACCTCCTTTCGCTGTTCGTTGAAAGGAGAGATCAGGATTCGGCTGTTACCGGCGCTTTGGCAGCGGATTTCTGGTTCCTGGCTTCTGCCTGCTTGCGCATCCGCTGCTCATAGCGTTCTTTTTTCGCGCGTTTCTTTGCGTCGCGCTCCTGATTGTAAATGAGGGTTTGCCGTTTGTATTCTTCGTTATAATGCAGGCGGCGCTCGCCGGCCGGGTAACGCTCCAACGCTTCTTTGGTGCGCTTGCGAAGAAGCTCTTCCCGCCAGTGCTGCCCGTCGAAGGTGCCGCGCCCGCCGCTCATTTGGAGCCTCCGGCTTTTGCAGCCTGTTTGCGGCGTTCGGCATCCTTGCGCTTGTTTTTCTCTTTTTTCTGTTGCTTTTCCTGCTGGTGCAGCTGCTTCTGCGCTGCATATTCATCTAAATACAGCTTCGTTTCTTCCAGCTTTCGCGGCCGGGCGTTCAGCGCCCATTCACTCTTTACGCCGATTGCCAGCAAAGCCTTTCTCCAGCTGCCGAAGCGGTATTCGATAAAGTCCCCGCCGATGATTTCCGAGCGCGTCGGTGGACGGTCAAGCTCCATGCGGCGGGCGTGAAGGTATTCTGTCAGATCGTCAAGCGTATCGTCCTGATGCTCCAGCACGAACACGACGTTCTTCATGGAAAGCGCGGCAAGTGTGCGCTGTTTGACGATGCGGTGCAGAGCGTTCTCCAGCGATTTGTCCGGATGCTGCCGTCCCATCACTGCACCCCCTTTTGAGGATGCGTGCTGCGGTATTGCTCCAGAGCTTGCCGAAGCATATCCTGCACGATTTTCCTGTCCTTGAAGGCGGGTGGATATTTGACCGTAGAGAGCGGTCCGCTGTAAATCTTGCCGAGCGCTTTTGCCCACGAACCGAAGCGGTATTCGATCAGATCGCCGCCGATGACTTCAACTTTAGCGGGAGCGTGTCCGATGTCGTCCATGCAGGCTTTCAGGTAAGCCGCAAGCTCGTCTTTGGTGTCGTTTTGATGAGCTATCGTGAACTCGATGTTTTTGTAGGCAATTTGGCGCTCAATGGCAGCGAGCAGCTTCGCCTGACGCTCTTTTCTCTGCTGTTCTTCGTCGCGCATGATCTTCCTCCTATCGTACTTTTTTGCAAACTATCCCCGTCATGGGATAATTTGGATTGGACACGAACAAAAAAAGCGCCAATTGTTCCGTAAAAGAGGGAACAGTTGACGCCCGTGTCAAGTACAATAAGCAGATCATCGTGCTGCCTACCATACGTTTTTTGCCTGCCTTCTGCATTTCAGGGGTCATAACCAGACAGAATCCCATGCAGTGAGAATAGCGATTCTTCCGACTTGGACTATGGATGTAATCTACATCCGCGCTCTGACTCCTACCTTCTCATGGGGCGAACCCCACAATGGCGGTCTTTCGACCACATGACCTACAAACAAAACGCTGTCTTACGTTTTGCTGCGGATCATTTTAGAGTCTTGCTTGTCCGCACGGCTCCGGGCGAGTAGCCGCGTACACTCCCAATGCACACAGCCTTCCTCTTTCATCACAGGCTCAGTCCAATACGGCTGCGACCTGTGATTACACATCCTCGGCACACAAAAAATCACGCAGTATGAAATTGTAAGATTGAAAGAACAGGCTCTTTTTGCATTTACCGCCGAAAGCGTGACATACTATCAACGCATACAAATCTTGACGGTCTGAGTTTCGTAAATTCCTTGAAATTTACGAAGTCCGGAAAAACGCAATATAAACCTTTTCCTGATTTCATTATACAGCAGTCTGGAAAAAAGTCAATGTGATTCGGTATGAAAATATTTTATATTTCCCCTGATTTCTGAAAATATTGATGTGCATCGCGCGTTATAGATTCGCTTCAGGACAGAATCACAGCTTTTGAAATTCCATTCGCCGTCAGAACTGCCGTCAAGAAAGGAGGACGCCATTTGTCAAAAGTTGGTGAGAATATTTACAGGCGCAAAGACGGTCGCTGGGAAGGACGTTTTATCAGCGGTCGAAAACCGGATGGACGCGCAAAATACACTTACGCCTACGGCAGAACCCGCAGGGAAGCCAAAGAGAAGCTGGAAAAACGGAAGCTGATGATCGCCGTACAGCCTACCGGCAGCTGCCGGATGACGGTGAAAGAGCTTTTTTCATGGTATCTGGCAAAGATCGAGGTGAAGCCGTCCACACGCGCCAGATATGTATTTGTGATCGAACATCATATTCTGCCAAAGCTCGGCTCTGTTTTCGTAGCAGCTCTGACGGCGATTCAGCTTTCAGATTTCCTGACCCAAAAGCAAAAGCACGGGCGGCTGCATGGCGGCGGGCTGTCTGCCAAAAGCGTCCGGGACATTGGCGTTCTGATAAAAGCAGCGCTCCGGGCGGCAGTTGCGGAGTATCACTTTCCCTGCGACGCATTGAACGCCAAGCTGCCGAAAGCAAAGCAGCGAAAGATCGAGCCGTTTTCTACGTCAGAACTCGACCGGATCGGAAAAGCCCTATCGCCGTCGGCCAATCATAAAGATGCGGGGATCCTGCTCTCGGCCAACGGCGGCTTGCGGCTTGGCGAGGTCTGCGCCCTGCGGGTTTCGGATATTGACTTCCAGAACGGCACGGTAAGTATCGTGCGCGAGGTACTGCGTATCAAAATAGGTACAAAAACACAACTCATCGTCCAAACACCAAAAAGCGAATCCTCCGTGCGCACTGTGCCGCTGCCTGCGGATGCGCTGGCATTCCTGAAAAAAGCTGTTGCCGGTCTGCCGCAGGATGCTTATATCTTGACCGGTCGAGTAGACAAGCCAATGGAGCCGCGCACCTATCAATACTACTTCGAGTCCGTTCTGCGCAGGTGCGGCATCCGGAAACGCTGCTATCACACACTCCGTCACACCTACGCAACGCGCTGCATTGAAACCGGGATCGACATTAAGAGCGTGAGCGAGATGCTCGGTCATGCAGATATTACAACAACGCTGCGGTTGTATGTCCACCCGTCGATGGACAGTAAGAAGCAAGCCGTTCAGAAAATCAGTTTTCTCGGTGGCGCGGCTTAAAAGTCTATTCGCCGTCAAAATCGCCGTCAGGCCAATCGGGAAAACCTTGACGCCCGTAGGTCAAACCCATCGTGCTTTCATAAATTTCAAGGAATTTACGAAGTTTTTTCTATGCTCATTATACCAGAAAGCGGTAAGCTGGCGTATCAGACTTCGATTCGTGAATATGTCGTTTTCAGCGTATCCGGATGGATCATCAATATTGGCCTGCAAAGCTCCCGAGCGTAGGCGATTGCTTTATCTATATCATCTCCACGCGCCGATGCCGGGTCATAGACAGCCAGCACCATGTCGGACTGGCGAATGATCGTCCGGTATGCCTCCAGCTGCGCACCGTGCTGCTTATGCGTATAAACGGCGGTCATGTGCGTGCATTTGACAAGCATATCGAAGTAACGCTCGCGCAGAGCGGGCGTCCACTTTGTTGCCTGTTCCTCATATGGCGTGATGCAGAACAGCATCAGCTCTGAATCGTCATTCTGCAGCGCATTGATGATCTCGGCGGCATAAAGCCCAACGCCGTAGTCGCAGGCCACGGAAAACTGCGCCACGCCCTGCTGCCGCAGCACCATGATCTGCTGGGCAAGCTCCATCTTCATTTCGCGGCACGCATCCGCTTCTTCGTCGAAGCCCCATGTAAACCGCATGGGGTCATGCCCGAAAATCGCACAGCTTTTGATCTTATCCATCAAAGCACCTCTCTTTCCCGGCGCGTTGTGCGCAAATGCACCCGAATAAATGCCAACGCTTTCATATATTATAATATTGCTTACAGATATAATCAATATGTTACTGTTTCAAACAGAAAATGAAGCCTGAAAATCATATAATTTGCTTATACGCAGAAAGCAGGTGCCAGTGTATGGGCAAAGATATTTCGTTCAAAAATCGTGATCGCTTCATTCAGCTTGGAATTGCCATCGCTGCACTTCGCAAGATGCGCGGTATGTCGCAGGAGCAGCTGGCAGAAAAGGCTGGCATCAGCCGTTCCCTTATCAGCGCAATCGAAGCGCCGGGTCTGGCAAAGAGCTTTTCGCTGGATGTATTCTTCGATCTGGCAGATGCGCTTGACATTGATCCTGCCGATTTGATCAACGCCTCCGTTTTCCCGGACCGGATATTCAAGCAGAAATAAGGAAATTTTCCGATTCGGAGTCTGCACGGTTATGCCGTGCAGGCTTTTTTATTCGCAAATTGTAGTCTACTGGCTTACGAACTGTATTTTAGCAGCTGCTATTTTCTGCGTCAAGGAAAATGTAAGCTAATAGAGAGCAAACTAGCTTCAAAAAGCATACAAACGGAGAGGGACACATGGACAAAAAGCTGCTGGGTAGGAGAATCAATGCCGCGCGGAGAGAACGCGGCTGGACAAGCGAACGCCTGTCCGAAATCTGCAATATCAACGCGACCTATCTCAGACAGATCGAGTCCGGTGCGAAAACGCCGAGCCTACAGGTATTTGTAGAGTTGTGTGAGGCGCTGAAGGTTTCTCCGACATATCTGCTTGCGGACAGTCTTCCGGGCGCGGAATCTCAGGATCTGGACGCGCTGCTTACGCTCTGCCGCAAGGCAACGCCGAAGCAGCTCAACATGATAACCGCCATGATCCGCAGCGCGATAGAAGCCACACCGGATTGAGCGCATCCAATCAGCGTACAGAAAAACCGTCAGGCTGAAGGCAGCCTGACGGTTTACGCATCTTTTGTTCATCACATACAGACCTTTTGAGTTCTTTTTCAGAAAAAGGAAGGGGTGTAGAATATTTGTGAAGTAGGTGGTGAACATTTTGGATGCAAGAGAACGAATCCGGCAGCTGATGCAGGAACGCAACTGGACCATTTATCGTCTGGCCAAAGAAGCCGGTATGTCTCAAACCACCGTCTCCAACATCTTCAAACGCAATAACGAGCCGTCTATCCCGACATTACGGCGATTATGCGCGGCTTTTGGCATAACGATGGCGCAGTTTTTCACGACCGCGCAAGACACCGAGCATACGAAGGAGCAGCAGGAGCTGATCGACAGCTGGGAAAGACTCAGCGAGGAGAAGCGGCAGCTGCTTTCCGGACTCATCAAGATAATGATATAGGACCCATCCGCACAGCCTGTCTGCGCGGTTGACGTAGGGGCTGTCCGATCACTGGATTGGGCAGCCCTTGCGCATTTTGAGCGAAATTGAAAATGAAAAAGGAGTCTTGCGTATGAATGTCAACAGCCCCGAAGAACGGGAAATCGCCAAAAACTGCGTCGCCTTTTGCAGCGCACTGCGTCGGGTGGAACAGCAACTCCGCAGCGAGGAAAATTCAGATGCCATCATCGACGGCGTGCTGCAAGCGGCAGCGGAGTTTTACGGTGCCAGTCGAGCGTCCATCGTAGAAGCAGATTGGGAGCTTGGCGTCGGTATCATCACCCACGAATGGTGCGCAGACGGTGTGGAGCATCAGAAGGATATGCTGCAATATCTGGCGATGGAGATGTTTCCGCGCTGGAAAGAGGCGCTGCGCACAAACCAGACTGTCATCACGGCAAATATGCACGATCTGGACGGCACGTTCCCGGATGAAGCGGACTTCTTCCGGAACTATGGCGTCGGCAGGATTCTGGCTGCGCCGTTTTCCAAACGCATCAATCAGGGATTCCTCGTCGTAGACGACCCGACGCGCCGCACCGACGACGCGGCATTTCTCTTAATCGCTTCGTATGCCGTCGTGCTGGAGCTGAATGAGGTCAAATTACAGCAGTCTCTCGATGCCGCCTCCCGTGCCTCCCGGCACAACTCGGACAATATCTACATCAACTGCTTCGGAGGTCTGGAGATCATCGGTCCGAACGGAAAGCTGACGGGCGACGACATCAAGACCGATCAGGGCTTTCTTTTACTGGCGTATCTGATTCTCAACCGCAGACGCACGTCGAGCGTCGATGAGCTTTCGCGCGTGATCCACCACTTTGGGGATTCGGACGCCCCGTACAAGGTGCTGAGCAACATCGTCTACCGGATTCGCCGTCCGCTGGCAATCATCGGCCTGGATAAGCTCATCATTGGTAAAAACGGAACGTTTGTCATCAACCCTGCATACCATATTCATACGGACTTCGACCGCTTTGAGGAAAATTGTCGGAAGTTGGAGCGTGTCTCCGATCCCGACCTGCGTAATGCGCTGTACCGCAAAGCGGTCGAACTGTATAAAGGGCATCTTCTGCCGAGAATCGAGCATGAATTCTGGCATATGCAGCTGGATATGTATTATCAATCGCTGTATCTGGCAATCACAAAGGGGTATGCCCGATACAAGCTGGAACAGAAGGAATATATCGATGCGCTGCGCGAGATCAAGAACGCCATGCAGATCTCGCCCGGCGACGGAGAACTGAGTATGCTTTCTGTGCTTGCTGCCGGGTATCATGGCGGACGTGCGCTGGCGCGGCGCTATTATGAGGCGGCTAAGAAATATCTGGACAGCAGCCAGATCGCGCAGATTCACGCGCAGCTCGGCTTCTAGGCGTGAGGGCGCAGTCGAGGGTGTCTGCGAGGGTGCATCCGAGGGTGCGCATGAGGGAGCCGACGAGGGTACGTCAGAGGGCATAGTCGAGGGTAAAATGTAGGGTAAATTGCAGGCTGCGGACGAGGGCGCAGCCGAGGGTAGTCACCTGTTACCATGTATTTACTGGAATGTAATTCCGGTAATCTTGGTCAAACGGGTGATTGCAGATGCAGCGGGGTATGCAAGCCGCCGCTCCTGCCGGCCATAAAACGGTCAGCGCGGAGCGGCGGGTTTCTTTTTCCATTGATCGGCGTGACAGCCATGCGCTGCCACGACCGGGCTGCGGCCCGTCTGCGGCTGCATCGTGCATACTGTGTCTGTGCGCTCGGAACCATAGGGTTCCGGGCGCTTTTTTGCGCACGTTTGGGAGCATCCCGCGCTGCCGCGGTCCTCCGGTTTGAGTTTTGGTTTTTCCAAAATTCAAAGAACGGAGGACAAAGCATGGGCTTTTATTATGCTCGTGAAAAACAGAAATTTGACGCGGAATGGGAAAGGCTTTCCGCGTGGTATCAGGCCGAGGGCATGAGCGCCGAGGCGATCAGGGAGCTGTATCAATACGATTGGGCGGTCTTCTGCCGCCAGCGTTCGTTTGAGAACCGGACGCAGCCGCTCCCGGAGGAGCCAGGAAACGTTCTGTATCAGAAATTCTCGCAGCTCACGACCGGGATGACCGATACCGATCTTCGCGGCAGATACGATTGGATTGAGTCATTGGACGATGGCGAACTTGCGGGGCAGTTGAAAAAGCTGTCTGAGGATGACCGGGAGCTTCTGACGCAGATCGTCATGGATGGTCTGACAAAGGCAGAGGTCGCCAGACTGCGCGGGGTTACAAGGCAGTCCATCAACGACAAAATCCAGCGTATCAAAAAATTTCTGAAAAAAGTTTAGAGCGGTTCCTTACATTTTCCTGTTTTCAGTGCCTACATGGTGAGGGCATCTTTTCAAGGTGCGCTCCCGCACCAGACCCGGTAACAGCTTCAGCCCGGCGGTGCGTGTGCAGCTTGAAAACAGAATACTCGATCAGACAACGCACCTTCTGCCATTGCCCACCGGCTTTTGCCGAACAGCCCGGCTTCGTCGCCGGGCTGTATGGGCTTGACAGAGGCAGATACTCCCCACCGTCCGTCCGAGCGTGATAGCAACCGTCGCAGGCAAACCGGTGAAAGGCTGCATAAGTAAATTGCAGGCGCAGCGCGAGTGCCGAAAACGTAAGGCAGTCTGGATGAGAACACATGACAAGACACCGCGGAGGCGGCGCTTCGCCGCCTCCGCATGATACAAAAGAGGAAAGAACATGGCATCAAGAGATATGTATAACAGCTCTGGCTGTTTGGACATGACGGCTTTCCTCGCCTTGCGCAACATTGCACGCGAGGAAAAAAGACACAGCAAATCAGCCCGGCGCGGGAAAACGCGGCGCAAAAGCCGCCGCAAAAAATCGCCCCGCCGTGGATAGCTGATTGCCGCGCAGTTTTTCAGATGGGAGGCCATATATGTCAAAGTCCGCGACTGCCTTTTCGGTTGACGGGTTTGAAATCACGGCAACCTTTGCAGATAGCCATAATACGGCGGCAGCCAATCATGTAAAGCAGATTCTTCTGTCCGCTTTTGCGGCGAACACGCCAAAGCTCCGAACTGTCGGCATCCTTGCAATACCTGCCATGCAGAGATATGATAATGGAGGCAAATCCAATGAACCTTGAAAACTTCATATTGACGCATGGATTCACGCTCTCAATTTCTTGAATTGAGAAAGGATGAATCAGATGATGGAAAATACTATTTTGAAAGGCAATCGCGTCGATTGCCTATACCGTGTGTCCACCGACAAACAGGTGGACTACAACGATAAAAGCCAGGCCGACATTCCCATGCAGCGCAGAGAGTGCCATCGCTTCTGCGAAAAAATGGGCTGGACGATTGTTCACGAGGAACAGGAGGACGGCGTGTCCGGGCATAAGGTCAGAGCCGAAAACCGGGACAAGCTGCAAATTATCAAGGAACGCGCCAAGCAGGGAAAATTCGATATTCTGCTTGTGTTCATGTTTGACCGCATCGGGCGTATCGCTGACGAAACGCCTTTTGTGGTGGAATGGTTTGTTAAGAACGGCATCCGGGTCTGGAGTACGCAGGAGGGTGAGCAGCGTTTTGATAATCACACAGACAAGCTCACCAACTACATCCGCTTCTGGCAGGCCGACGGCGAAAGCGAAAAAACTTCAATCCGCACAAAAACCGCTCTCGGCCAGCTCGTCGAGGATGGCGGTTTCAAGGGCGGCTTCGCACCGTATGGGTACGATCTTGTAAAGAGCGGACGCATCAACAAGCGCAAGCATGAGGTGTTTGAGCTGGCGGTCAATGCGGACGAAGCATCTGTGGTGCGGATCATTTATGATAAGTATGTGCAGGAGGGCTTCGGCGCACAGCGGATTGCCACATACTTAAATAACCTTGGCTATCGGGCGAGGACGGGCAAGATGTGGCATCATGCTACGGTTCGGGGCATCCTTTGCAACCTGACCTATACCGGCGTGCTTCGCTGCGGAGAAAGCCGTTCCGAGCTGCTGCCGCACTTGCAGATCATAGAACCGGAGCTGTTTGAAACTGCACAGCGCATCCGCGAGAACCGTATGCGTGCGATTGAACAGGAGCATCGCGTGCCGATGAACACACTGGGGCAAAACCTGTTGGCTGGAAATGTGTTCTGTGGGCATTGCGGGGCCCGGCTCGCCCTCACGACAAACGGAAAGCCTTACCCGTGCAAGGATGACCCCACGCGCGTTGTAAAGCGGGTGCGGTATATCTGCTACGGCAAGACCCGCAAGCAGACCGAGTGTGACGGGCAGACTGGCTACACGGCGCATATTCTTGACGGTATCATTGACAAGGTGGTGCGGCAGATCTTTGAGCGAATGAAGGCGGCATCCAAAAGCGAAGTGGTGGGCGTTCGTTACCGCGAAAAGATGGAGCAGCAAAAGGCGCTGCTTCGCAGCGTGAAAGCCGATTATACGAAAGCCGCCGCAGAGCTGGAGGCTTTGAAATCCGAGGTCGTGAAAGCCATCAAGGGGGAAAGCAGCTTTTCGAAGGAACTGCTTGCTTCGCTGATCCTTGATGCAGAAAGAAAGTGTCAGGAGCTGCAAGCGGCGCTTGAGCAGGCACAGGCTGATTATGATGCGGGCGAGGCGACACTTCAATCGCTGAACAGTCAATACGACGACATGATCTCCTGGGCTGATATGTATGACAGCGCCAGCATGGAATCGAAGAAAATGATCGTGGGCTGCCTGATCCGCAGGGTAGACGTTTATCGCGGCTATCGGGTGCATATTGACTTCAACATCGACTTTAAGCAGTTCAGCTTGGGACTGGATATTGCTGAAATTGCCGCATAAAACGAAAAAACCCGTTTCACAAGGAAACGAGTTTTTCGCTGCTTCTCACAAAGAAGTTGGTGGAGATAAGCGGGATCGAACCGCTGACCTCATGACTGCCAGCTGCTATCGGTTCGTGATGTTGAGTGTTTTGCCGTCTAATCCGTCCGTTCCGTCAGTGAAAAGTGCGGGATTTTGCAAGGTTTTATCCATTGCGTCCACACGCTTTCGCGCACACTTGGGTCACAATTTGGGTCAGGGCAGTCAGGCGAATTTGGAGAGGTTCTGTCGGAGTGGATGTGGATTGTAACTTGAAAGTTGAGCCGATCTCTATCTTCTGCCGCTTTATTTATGATATATGATATACAATCAAATCTCTATCGGATTAGCATATCAAAGTTACTACAAAGCTCATAGACACAGCCGTCTCTTGTGTTGCAAACCAGAGCGTTCCGCCAGATCGCACAATCTTCCAATTCTTTTGTCGCAAAAACAGAATGTGAAAGGTCAATCCGGCAAACTGTTTTTCGCGCATCAAGATCAAAAATTAAGATTCCATTCGGATTCTCGGCAGTTCCAAAGCCAAACGCCTGAATCAGATATTTACCATACAGCGTACCGCCTTGAGTTACGCTAAAATCATATGGAAAAGCCATTTGATCCAGAATGTTACTCGGTCCATAAATCACTGCATTTGCGGAATATACGTCGGGCAATGAAAAAACTGTAACTAGATATGCATTTTTACAGTCATATTCCTGCAAAGTTGTCCGGTATCGTGCTGAAAATAAGTACAACAACCGTTTGCTGGTGTTCGGAAAGAAAGCTGGAAGTCCCCAGCACGGTGGTTCATATGAAGGATAATACAGATACCGTCCATCCTCTGCTTTAGGCTCATTATTATCACAGTAGGATATAGTCTGCAAAAGTTCTGATGATAAGGCCTTATTTTTGATGCAGATTTGTTCAACTGCACATCTTCCATAATAGCCATCTTCATCAGCACCGGGGCCATTCCCAATTGAAACATACATAAGTGGAAGTGCTCCAGAAGGTTGATATGGTGTGAGTCGGGAGCAAAAAACAGCTTGGTTTGCATGGTTTGTGTACGGCCCGGCTCCATCTCCAGTATAAGATGCAAGATGGAAGCTTGAAACTTTCTGCTTTGTGTTCAAGTGCAGCACATCACAACTTCCGCCATGGTGCAGCAAGAAAGCAAGGCTTCCGTACACATCCATCCCCTGCTGGGATATAGCTGCCTCAGGGAGTGCGGCAATACGTTTTCCTGCAAAGGCGAAGCGCTTTTCGGTTTGTTTCATATGATTCCTCCTGCTGTGCCGTTTTACACACTCGGGTGTAAATAATGCAGTAAATTTACTATCCAACTGGGGCCGCCAACTGATAGATATAACCACCCTGTGTATTGACAAGCAATGAATTTCCGTAGACAACACAGCTTTCAATCTCATCAAAGGCAAACATACTATCACAGAGGATTAATTCATGACAAATACGCTTCTCTTGCAGATCGAATATCAGAATTTTATTGGGGTTTAATTCCCTGATTTGCCCAAATCCAAACGTATAGATTATTTTATCGTCAAAAACCGTCCCACCCTGTGTTGCAAATGCTGCAAAATCAGTTGTGAACTGATCAATAATATCCGTCGGGGTTAATACGACTTGCTCTCCTGCAGATAATGATGGAAGATTGAATTTAGTAATTATATAATAATTGTCATTAACCGATTCATAGCCAGGATAATTTACTGTATCGCCAACTGAACCGTACGTTGTTCTGTACTTTGCGGAGAGCATATACACGGCATTTTCCTTGGTGTTAACTAGCCACATTGGGGCGCCAAATCCAGCAGCAGGCAGATAGGCTGTTCCATGCTCGTCGTTATAGTTTGCAATATTCTTTCCGCCATCGTATGTATCGGAATAGATAATAGTCTGCAAAAGCCTGGACGAAAAACTCACAACGCCGTTCGATTCTGTTTTGGTTATAGATTCAACAGCTAAGCGATTATAATACCCAATATTATCTGCACCAGAACTATTTCCTGTTCTGACATACAGTAGCGGGAGTTCATTTATGGCCCCTGTTTGTGGATCGGTATAATGGTTCTCACCAAACATAACCGTATTACAATGATTCTGATATGCACTTGATGGTGTCCCCTCATTATAGGAGCCGAGTTTGAATGATGCAATCGGTTTTGAGCATTTTGACGTCAGATCATAAACTTTACAAAACCCTCCATCATGGAACACGTAAAGCTGATTATCCCATAGCGCCATGCCCTGTTCCTTGTCCACATCCGTGCCGTCATCCATTTTTGGATTTTCTAACGCCATAAATAGTGTTTCATCATAGTCTACATGAGATTTAGAAATGTTTGTAACAATTTCTGCATTTCCGGTTCCCTGATGGCGTGGAGGTTCAGAATTGAAAAAATTACTAAAATAGGCTGTACTTCCTGCTTCAATACTAAATGCACTTTTGGGCGCGCAATATGCAGTAAAGAACGTTACACTACTGCTATCAACAAGGGAAACATCGTCCCATGCGGACAAGTCCGAGCGAAGCACTGGGTTCTGTACATTACTAAAAACCAGTTGCTTTTTTCCGGAAATCATTTTCTTAGATTGTAGATTAATTTCACCAATGTGCGCAGCACCATTTCCACTAAACACAACTGCAACTGCTCCGCTTACAGGACTATACATATTTCGGGCATCATACAGTGCGGTGATTTCACCACCACTGATTACAATTTGTGAAGTACTCATTGGAGCAGGTTTGCTTGCAGTGCCATATCCGTTCACATATGCTGCTTTTGCCACCGCACCGCCTGTAATATTGACGATACTGGAGGTTACCGTTGTATTAGTACCACCGCACTGGATGTATTGCGCCACTGCACTTCCGCCAAAATTTAAAAAGCTCTTTTTAACATTTTTACGGCTATTCCCACCCTGCACATAATTCCAGTCGCCGCTTAATACAGAGAGATGCGCTTCAGTAGTAGCAGAGTTGTACAATCCTGTCCGAATTGTAATTTGATTTTTGCTTCCAGTAGCTGAGGTCTCCACACCAGTGGCAATTGAAAGGGAGAGCCCCGACCATATCTCGGCAGATGTACCGGAGCCAGATGCGCGATTAAAGCAAATTCCAATATCTTCAATAGTTGCTTCTGATAGGAAACTTAGAATAATTTTCGCCGAATTGTCTTCTTTGCCAAGCAGAAGCTTCGAATTGTAACACCTTCCGTTATATTTTCCCGTAATCGTAAGCGGGCGAAGTTGCTCCGGAACAGCGTAATGAATCGTCGATGTCGTAGTAGCACCATCAATAATCGGCGTATCGCTACACACAACAACTGTGCCACCCTTTCCATTTAGCGACGCCAAGGCACGTGCCCATGTCGCAGCTGGGTAACTTGGTGTTCTTGCAGATGAAACATCAGAGCCGTTAACTGGGTCAACAAATGCTATGCCGCTTTGTAAGTTTACATTTGAAACGCTGGAAAGACTCTCGGGCATTGTGATATCCTCGGTAAGAATCAATTCGCTATTTGCATCAATGTAGAGCTCTGCAGACGGCATAGAAAATTCTTGGTTCAGGTAGATATTGCCCGAGTTATTCGCTTTAAAGTAATCCCACTGTGAAAGTGTTGCATCAATGTAAGCTGGGGCAGAACTTTCCGATATACCATCAATAATCAACGTTCTCGTACCCCTATGTGCTGAATTTAATCGAATGCACTCAATGTTCTTTGCCGCTGAATTTCTAAGGCACAGGGTCAATGCACCAGTTATATTGCCAGTGCTGTTTGCGCGGCAATCTAAAATGTTGCGTATAACACCATCGGTCACTGCAATATTGACATTTGACACATCTGCACTATACCCATCCACGTAGAGGTTTTCGATTTCTCCACCATTTATCTGCAAAGAAACTGTTGATACATCTTTCGCAATTCCTCCGCACTGTAGGAAGCTATAAATCCTAGTTGATCCGAAAATTTCAACTTCCGCAGTGGTCATCGTGTTAATGCCGTTTCCAGCGATAAGATACTGATATGTACCGGAATGTACCACAAGCGTAGAATTCTGTACCATCTGTTCCGTATTTCCTCCACGAATCGCAATAGATGGATATAAAAGATCAATGTCTCCATTCTCATCTGTCTGCGAAGTTACGACATCTGCACCTATCGTTAACGACGGTCCTGAATAAATAGTGAGCAGTTTTTTCCCAGCGCTAGATTTTAAATTATAATTGATATGCAAGCCATTGATTTCTGCTTCACTTGAAAAAACCAGATTTTTATTCGCCTGATTTTGAGCAGAACCAAAACTCAGTGTGCTGCTATAGTTTTTTCCATTATAGATGCTTGTAAAAATCACCTTGCTTTTTTGGGCGGGAATCGTGATTCCTGTATTTTCTAGCACATCGCCTGAAAATACAATTGTACCACCTGCACCGTTCAGAAGCTCGGTGGCCTTTTGCAGGTGTCGTACAGCCTGCTTAGGGGATAAGCCGCTGTTTGCGTCATCACCGGTACCGGAGATAAAAATCACTTTTGCATTATTTTCTACTATGTTATTTGCAGCAGTAATCACGCAAGCAAAGGAAACCATAATTGCTAACAAGCAAACGATCCATGTGGCAAGTCTGAGCTTATTTCTCATTTTATTATCCTTTCATTCCAGACGTTGCAATACCTTCTACGAAATACTTCTGGCAGAATACAAAGAGAATGATTAGAGGCACAATTGCAATGGAAGCTGCAGCCATTGTCAGCTCATATTGTTGTGTATCAGACATCAGATACCAACGAATTGCCTGTGCGATAGTGTAGACCTTTTTGTTGGTCAGGAAAATCAATGGGGAAAGATATTCGTTCCAAAGCGCGATAAACGAGAGGACAATACAGGAAACCATAACAGGCTTTGTAAGCGGGAGCATAATCTGTGCAAAGATGCGCAAATGCCCGGCACCATCAATCTTGGCAGCCTCGATCAGATCATTAGGCAGCCCCATGTAGAATTGCCGTAGCAGGAAAATGGAAGTTGCACCAAACCATGACGGCAAAATTATTGACCAGAGTGTATTGTAAATCCCCATTTTATAAAACAGCATAAAGCGGGGAATGATGGTGACCTGCGATGGGATCATGATCGACGCAAGAAACAGAGTAAAGACAAACTTTTTGCCTTTGAAATCAATCTTTGCGAATGCATATGCGGCCATAGATGACACAATTAATTGGCCAGCCGTTCCAATGACGACGATCAGGATAGAGTTCCAATAACACTTTGCCATGGAAAGCTGAGGGTTCGTCCAAACCTCAGCATAGTTTGACCAGTGCCACTTACTAGGCAGCCAGTTCGTTGTGCCGAAAACTTCATTTGTTGATTTAAAGGATGTAAGGATCATCCAGACCAATGGCAAGACAAACAGGCAGGCAAATAGACCCACAATTAGCGTTGTAATCAGTCTGGAACGAACCTTTTTTGCGCGTGTTTCAGCCATAATTGTGTTCTCCTCTTTTAATAATGAACCCACTTCTTCTGCCCCCAGAAATTGATTGCAGTTACAAGAATGATAATGGCAAAGAGTACCAGCGCCTCCGCACTGGCATAGCCAAATTTATAATTTGTGAATGCATTTTCATATACTTCCACAACAATGGAGGTATTGGAATACGCAGTGTCGCCGTAATTCATGACGTTTATTGCTGTGAAAATCTTGAAACATGTTATAAACTGAACAATTACGAGATAGAAGGTTGTCGGCGAAATCATTGGAAAGGTAATATTCCAGAATTTTTTAAAGCTACTGGCACCATCCAGGTCTGCTGCTTCATACAGAGACTTTGGCACATTCTGCAGTGCAGCCATATACACGATTAACTCAAAGCCTATATGCGACCAGATGACAAATATAATGATAGGAATTTTATTCAAAGAGAAATCAGAGAACCACGACAAACCATGACTCATACTAAAAATCTCTGTCAGGATCATATTGATAGCGCCGTTTTCTCGGAACATTGCTTTAAACACGGCCGCCAACGCAACGGCACTGGAAATATAAGGGATAAAAAAGCACAGACGCAGAATTTTCTTGCCGTAAACACGGTCGCTGTTTAGGACATACGCCAGCACCAGTGCAATAGCAATTGAAATTGGCACAGTTGTGATCGCGTAAATAAACGTGTTTTTTACACCCCAAACAAATCGCTTGTCTTGAAGCAGATTTGCAAAGTTGCTCAGTCCAACCCACTTAATATTTTTGATGCCGGACAGAAAATTCCACTCTGTAAAGGACAACAATATAGAGGCAATCAGCGGGAATGCAATGAGGACCGTGAACACAATCAAGGCCGGCGCAACAAACGCATATCCTGTCAAGGTTTCCTTCATTTCTTTCGTTCTTTTCATCATCCAACCCTCTTACAGTTTTATTTTGGATATTTTGATATAGGAGGAACCGCCTGGCGGTTCCTCCTTGCGTCGGCTGCGGAAACAGTGCTTATTTTGCTGCTTTAATGGCTGCGTTTGCCTGTGTAGCAGCCTCATCCAGCGCTTCGTCAATTGTCATCTGACCATTATACGCATACATAACATACTCATCCCAGATTGCGCTTACTTCCGTATAGGCTGTGGTATCGGTGTCAATCGCGGACGGATTTTCTGTAGCACCGACAACGCGCTTATACGCTTCCACATCGATGATCTTAGCTGCATTTTCCTCAGAGCCAAATGTCAGTGCAACCAGATCATCGGCCTGCGTACCGCGCCATGTGGACTGATGACCAGCCAGTGCTAGATACTTGGAACCATAGGTTGAATACCATTTCAAGAATGCCCATGCCGCGGCTTCGTCCTGGCAACCATTCGTAATACCAGCAAACGAGAAATAGTTAACACCAGACATATAATTTGTCTGACCGGCTTCAACCGTCGGATAGGGGGCAAAGGTGGTAATAAAGTCAAGCGGATATTTTTCTGTATCGCGGATGAAGCGGGGGATGTTGTTGATGACAGTTGAAGCAACGGTGCCATCCATATATGTAAACCACGTCTTATTATTATCTGCTCGATAGGTGACCAGCGGGAACCAGATGCCGTCCTCGTTTTCTGCCTTGATATTACGTGCAACCGTTTCTTTTACCAGGTTACTATTAAAACTGGACGTTCCATCTTCGTTATAGAAACGATTTTTCCCATTTACCTGATAGACTACGTTTAAAATATCACCGATAACCTGGAAATTGGATCCGCCGTAGCGAGTAGTCTTGCCAGAAGCATCTTTCTGCGTCATGGCTTCACTAGCTGCGAGATATTCGTCCCATGTCCATGCAGTCGGAATTTCGCCAAGTCCGGCTTCGTCCCATGCGGTCTTGTTGATCGCAACATAATAAGAGATGCCACCGCACGGCAGGCTGTAGACCTTATTATCGTATTTATAGTTGTCGGTACCCCAGTTCGCAACAAGGTCAATTCCATCAGCCGACAGTTTGTCTGTCAGATCCATATACATGCCATTCTGCCAACGAGTATATGCTTGCGAAATTTCAAATGAGGCAAGAACATCAACTTCACCAGCCATAATAGAAGTATTGACGGCCATGTTACCCTCGGCATTGTTGTTATAGGTATTCAGTTCAACCGTGATATTTGGATATACTTCGTTGAACGCAGCAATCATTGCATCCATGCCCTGCTCACCCTTGAATGGAATCCAGAAGCGAACTGCACCTGCCATATTTGTATCTGGCTCCAGAATCCACGATGTCAGGTCTGCTTCATCATTTGATACCGGTGCGTCGCCCGCTTCGGCATTGGGTGTCTGGGTATCCTCTGCATTTGGTACAGGTTGATCTGCATCGGTCTGTGCTGTATCCGGCTTTGCGGTCTGGTCACTTTTTGCGGCGCAAGCAGCCATGCTCATCACAATCAGGCACGCCAACAGCGCTGCCAACACTTTTTTCATCATTTTCATAGTAAAACCTCCATTTTTTTGTGTTTTCTAAGGGAATAAGCACTCTACGCTGCACTATCGCCTCCCTCTTTTTAGATAAGAAATTATCAGCACTGCCCGCTTAATCCGGGAGAAATGCCCCCTGTTGACGCAAAGTTTCACGAACTTGTGCGGGCTGAATGTTGCGGGGATTCATGCATTGCTGGGCAGAAAGCGACGCCGCAATTCCGGCAGCCTGTCCCATACACATACATGGCGGCATCACGCGGACGGCACCTGCCGCATCTGACGTTGCAGAGAAGCATCTTCCGGCAAGAAGGAGACCATCAATTCTCTGCGGCACCAGACAGCCGTATGGGATGCCATACCAATCGCCGTTTTGAATGACCACATATTCGTTACTTTTCGGACCGAAACAGCCGTGAATATCCGCAGAATTAGAGCAAACGAGCACACTGTCATGCGGCGTTCGTCCCTCAATGATATCTTCCAGTGTCAACGTTTTCTCTCCATGAATATGTCGAGACTCCCGGATGCCAAGCGTTGAGCCAGAACAGAGCAGGCGTGCATCCTCACAGCCAGGAACATACTTTTTAAGAAAGCGGAAAATTTCATCTACTTGTCGGCGTCCCTCAATCTCACCTTCAGTAAGGCTTCGGCTGTCAGTGGAATCAATGCCCATGATTCGGCTGGTGTTGATATTCCATTCATCCGGCTTGACACCTTGGAAGATGCCGATAGACACACGATCCAGTGTCCAGTCCCCCTTGGCTCTCGCCTCTGCCACGCGCCAATGCAGCGAACGATAGTTGACGCCATCTTTGCGATAGAAGTCATTTTTATGCGCTTCGATCTCATGATAGAGTTTCTCGGCATTTACGTTGCCAATTCGGAAAAACATTGTCGCTGGCTGTGTAATGTGGAGTCCTTCGTTTCCGTTTTCAAAGGGCACGCCAGCGCGTGCAGCAACGTCACCATCCCCAGTACAGTCAATGGTAACGGCAGCATTGATTTTCTCCACACCGGATTTAGAGGAGAAGATGCCTCCACAGAGACGGGAACCATCCATAATGGGCTCCAGAAACGTTGTGTGGTACAGCATGCTAACGCCAGCCTCCGTCAGCATTTCATCATAGACTCGCTTCAGAGCCTCTGGCTCAAATGGTGTTACGTGGTCATGCCCAACTACAATCCATGAGGTATAGCCGGTTCCAGCTCTGATTTCAGATGGGTGCAGTGCACCTCCGCAGGCGACAAGTCGGTCAACAACTTCTGAAAATATCCCTTTTAGAATCATCTGCATACCGGACTTATCATAACACGTCATAAAAGGACCAACGAGCGCCTGCGTCGCCATGCCACCGCAGGTGCCTGCCTGCTCCACAAGTGTGACTTGACTGCCTTGGCGTGCTGCAGCGACCGCCGCGCATACACCACTCGGCCCACCGCCAACGACCAGAACCTGTGTCGCCGAACTGTGTGTAATCCATGGTATGGATTCTACTTGCTTGATATCCATAGAGGCCTCCCACTGCTTCATTCTTTTTTTACTCTTTTTTTGCAATATTTAAAATTTGGAGCGATCTAAAATTCGGGATGAATAAAAACGCACTCGGCGTGAGGCGTCTTATTCGTTGTATATTAATAATTTCTTCTGAGCGCAACGCTTTCACGAAGAACCATATTGGAGGGTATGACGATTTTTTCAATTTCCTTTTTCGGGTTCCGAATCCGCTCCAGCAGACACGTCGCCGCGCGGCGTCCGATTTCTTCCTTGTGAATGTCAACGGTCGTCAACGGTGGAATTGCGTAACCAGACAGAGAAGAATCCTCGTACGCAACAATAGACATTGCATCCGGCAAACGTATATGTTGTTCGTACAAATACCGCATTGCACCCAATGCAAGGTTTGCGTTTGCCGCAATCATTGCATCCGGTCGATTTCCGGCTTCCCAGAATGCCTTGAACGCTTGATATCCGCCTAAACCATTATTTTGTGTGCAGCTCAGCATCCAATCCCAATTGAATTGAAGTAGTCCGTTTTGTTCCAACTGCCTAACAGCTTCGCAACGAACCTCGTAGGAGCGGAACGTCTGTGGGCTGTTCAGCAGGCACAACTTTCTGTGTCCAGTCTGCAGCAAATATTCAACACCCATTTTTACGCCGGCTCCCGGATCCGAAAAAACGGAATCAAATCCATCAACATTGCTGTTGACACCAACCGCAACGATTGGAATTCCACAGGTTTTCAACTGTTCAAATAGCTCCGGGCTGTAGGGCGAGCCCACAATGAATGCACCATCTACGCGGCGGTTTCGAATAGATTTTGGCAGCTCATGTGGATTTGCAATCGAACAAAAATGCTCTGTGATAATTCCATAATCTGTGTCCAGCAGGCCGTCCATAATGCCGAGACTGATGTTGTAGGAACACATACCAGTATGCTGGTCAAAGCCATATCCATCCTGCGGATTTTCCTCCGCCATGATAATGACACCGAGACTGTTTGTCGTTTTACGGCTTAAGCCGCGCGCGTTATTATCCGGGACGTATCCAAGCTCTCGGATAATACGCAATACATGCTCACGTGTTTCTTGCTTTACAAGCGGACTGTTATTCAAAACCAGAGATACAGTGCTTCGGGAGACGCCTGCGGCGCGGGCAACATCGATGATGGTCATGCCGCATACCTCCTTGCACTACTAAGATGAATTTATTCTAATTTGGATCGGTCTAAAAATCAATCCTAATTTTGTGACAGATTTGCGCTGCCTAATTTAGTACTTTTGCACAAGGTCAATACAACTCTATTTGCGTGTCAGCACAGGCTTTGCGAAATTCTTTCGGAACCTGTTCATCTGTGACGACAACATCAATTTGGTCAAGCGCTGCAAAGCTGAATGTGCTGGAAAGACCAATTTTCTGTGAATCCATCAGCATAATTACGCGATCTGTACACTGCAGAACTGCTCGCTTCAGCTCCGCTGCGTCTGCATCGCCACAGGCAAAGCCGGCGTTTTCGTTATAGCTCGTCGTACTGAGAATCGCCAGATCAAAATGCAGCTGCGATAACTCCTTCAGCGTCTGTGGACCGCCAACACACATACTGTTTCTATTCATTTTTCCACCGAACAGATGGACTTCTAGCTTTGACAACTGTGCAAGTTCTGGTAAATAATCCAACCCGGATGCAAAAATCAGCATCTGCATATCTGGCATACAACGGACGAGTTCCGTGACTGTAGAACCAGAGTCTAGGAAAACAGAACGATTTTCCGCCAAAAAAACAACTGCTTTTTTTGCGATGGCTTGTTTTTGTGGTAAATTCCGCATCCGCCGCCGAGAAAGAAGATCATCGCTTCCGATGACTGAATAGACAGACTTTGCACCGCCGTAAACGCGCAAGATTTGGTGCGTCTCGTCCAAATATTTCAGATCTGTCCGCAGCGTCATTTCCGATACATCCGAAAAGCGTTCTTTTAACTGTGCAAAGCTTACGTTGCCCATAGTATTAACCAGTTCAACGATCCGTCTGCGCCGTTCTTCCATTTTATACACCGTCCTTTTAGATTAGTATATATAGCTTTTGTCTCAAAGTCAATTTTTGATTTTAACTGTTGACTTAACAATCTCAGTATGCTATTTTGTTGATACAAAAGTATTAACTTTTGAAATAACAACGCTTGGAGGATTTCTTATGCAACGTGCGATTATGATTGGCGCAGGCAACATTGGTCGCGGATTTATTGGTGCATTGCTTGCAAAAAGCGGATATCAGGTCCTGTTTGCGGATGTGAATCAGCCGATTATTGATGCAATCAATGAAAAAAAGCAATATACTGTACATATCAAGGACACAATCTGCCGCGATTTTTCTATCCAAAATGTCCGAGGAATTAGTTCAGCAGGAGAAGCACTGTCGCAAGCAGTTTGCGATTGCGATTTGATTACGACAGCTGTTGGTGTCAATGTCCTGCCAATTGTTGCAAAACCGCTTGCAGAGGGCTTACGTCGCAGAATGCGGGCTGGAAATAAGCAGCCACTGAACCTGATTGCCTGTGAAAATGCAATCAGAGCAACCTCTCAGCTGAAAAAAGCAATCTTTTCGTTTTTGAATTCAGAAGAACAAGCGTTCGCCACGCGGTTCATTGGATTTGCGGACTGTGCAGTTGACCGGATTGTTCCGCGTGCCCTTTTCAACGATGTACTGGACGTTGCAGCGGAGGAATATTACGAATGGGACATCGAATCAACGAATTGGAAAGGTAAGCGTCCTCAAATTTCTGATGCAAACTTCGTGAAAGATCTTTCACCATATATCGAGCGTAAGCTCTTTACACTGAATAGTGGGCATGCAATTTGTGCCTATCTTGGTTTTTTGCACGGGCATGAAACAGTTTTACAGAGTATTTCTGATAGAGCAATCAGCGATATCGTCTATCAGGCTATGCAGGAAAGCGGAAACGGTCTGATCCAAAAATTTGCATTGGATGAAACAAAGCATCACGCATATATTGACCGCATTGTTGCACGTTTTCAGAACCCCTACTTAGAGGATAGCGTACTGCGAGTCGGTCGTGACCCAATTCGAAAGCTTTCTGCAGATGAGCGGTTGATAAAACCGCTTATGACTGCAGTTTCCTACGGCTGTGGTGTGGATCATCTTTTGTTCGGAGCTGCAGCAGCTTTACATTTTGTGAATTCAGAAGATTTACAGAGTGTAAGACTCCAACAAATGCTGCAGTCGAAAGGAGTAATGCACACACTCTGCGAATACTCTGGATTAACACTAGAGAACCCGCTGACACAGCGAATCACAGATATCTATCGTGCCTTGAATATTTAGATTGTCTGCTACAAGTGCAGTATTTTTTTGCAGCATATTTGGAGCGATCCAATTTTGCTGCAGCGTATTTTAAAGCAAATCTCATCACGAGATGCATTTCAGTCCGTAAAGCAATCTGATCTTGCCGCGGCGGTGAATCCTACCGAGCCGGTAATGACTACGCCATTCGTAGTCGCCGCTGCAATGAACGATCAGAAGGTTTCCGTCTGTATCCTTGCCGCCGACAATGCCGACGTGTACGTCTGCCGAGTAAAATACGAGCTCGTCCGGCTGCACGTCACTCCATGAGATATTCGCGCAGTAGCCGTGCTGTGAGACTGTGCCTCCGCCGCGTCCGGGCAGATATGCACCGCTCGTGATGTTATAAAACGTCCAGTCCACAAAGCCAGAGCAGTCCAATCCGAACGGAAGCGCTTTGTCGGTCGAAGCACTGCCCGGTGCAGTAACCGTCGTCGGGGTTCCCTAGCGGCTGTCCCAGCCGAGTGTTAAACTCTTAATAGCGATAGGTAATCCACCGCTTCACACCGTGCTTGCGACTTTCGCCGCACACGGCGCACCATCAGTGCAAATTATTTGTTGCGTGTATGTGAAGTAACCAGTTTATTCCTAAAACCTTGGATTTTCTTTTGCGCTTCGCTGTCGAACTCACTAATAGCGACTTGATAAACGCCTAAATTGGATTTTCCAACGTTGGTTTATCCTACGTTGGAAAATCCAACGCAATAAAATAAAGATATAATTAAGTAAAGATATATAAATTACTGATAGAATCGGATCGATTCAGAAGCGGTATCAGCAAGTGAAAATTTTCTGCAAAGGGCCATTGACAAACGTTTGTTCAGACGTTATCATGTGAAACGTGGCAGGAAATCCTGCTAACAACAAAATAATCCGAAGCGCACCATGAAAAGTAATGAAGGAGCGCTGCGACCGAGAAATGGCCGCAGCGCTCCTTTTGGTGCTCTTTAGGAGAAATATGGGGGGGGATCACAATCCCAAACAACTGAATAACCAGCGACGCGGACAACACCGCAGGTTGGGAAACGCGCACGGTGCGCGCGACGACCTCGTCGAAGCAAGCTGCGTATCTTTCGCTTCCGTGCAAGCAC
>ERZ780137.455-NODE-455-length-35184-cov-4.245751_pt1 | contig 35184 bp, 28 predicted proteins | sample MGYA00511020_ERZ780137 | MGnify/ENA primary metagenome ERZ780137 (study PRJEB29588, sample SAMEA2157917) | human gut metagenome | biome: human gut; feature: human-associated habitat; material: faeces | place: Denmark | collected 2008/2010 ... | reverse complement strand
CAAAAGAAATTAAGAACCCAATAAACTTTTAAAAGGATAAAAAGGAGAGGAAACGTAATGGATTTTTTTAGCATTCTGACATTGGTCGGCGGACTGGCGATGTTCCTTTATGGAATGCAGGTAATGGGAGACGGTCTGGAAAAGCTTTCCGGCGGTAAACTGGTGATGCGGGCCACCGTCTTGCCTTCCCAGCCCGCTCCTGGTCCGGATCCTGCGCCTTCTCCTGTTCCTGGCGATCCTGGCAGCAATGGCCAAACGAGCGGTTCCGATTCTGCGGGTACTGAGGCGCCAAAAGCGTCTCCCGGCACTGGCGATCATCCGTGTGCTCCGTTTGCCGCTGGTTGCGTACTGCTGCTGGTTGGCGCTTTGACGATGGCGCGCAAGGCAAAAGATGGGCTTCGGGCATCTTGGCGCCTTCGCCGCTGATTGCGCCCTTTGGTTGGTCCGAGTCCACGCGTCGCAAGTTGCAGCTTTTGGTTGGATTGAACCCATACGCTGCAGCTTTTGGTTGGATTGGACCCATACGCTGCAGCTTGTGCCTTTTCCTGGGCTGGGTTTCGTGCTTTGCTATCCGAGACCGTTGCTAGTGCGATGCTTCAGACTTTATTAGTGTCCGATTTACCCATGTGAGCGCTACACTAAAGAGCAGTGTCTAACGTTCTAGGAGTGTCTATGTCCGAGTATGATTTCGAAAGCCATATTACCGACATCCCCGATTTCCCCAAGCCTGGTGTGGTGTTCAAGGATGTGACCACGCTGTTCAAGGATCCTGAGGGTTTTGCGGCTGCCGTCGATGCGCGCCGAGACGGTCACGACCTGCAGGTCCGAAAACCCGCGGTAAGCTTCGACCCAAACCATAACTGTACCCCAGTCGTACGCCTCGGCATAGTCGCCGCAGGGCCACATGCCGGTGGCGTATTTGTCGAAAGCCCGCCCGACGCGGTAGTCGGCCTCGGCCACCAGCAGCGCGTCGTCATCGCGCACCGTCAGACGCGGCAGCAGCTCCATCACCACGGCAAAGACCGTCAGGAACAGTGCGGCAGCCACGATGGCTTCCAGTACCAAAGAAGCCTTAACCTGCTTCTCGGCGCCGTCCTTAAAGGTAGCGCGGAATGCGTCCATATCCTGACCCATGTACTGCAAGTAGGTCTGCAAGTCAATGCCCTGGGCCTGCAAGCGGTAAGCATAGTCGTTGATCATCTCGTCGGCGCGCTTGGTGAACATCACTTCCGGGATCTCGGCTTCCATACCGTCGATGGCCTGCTCCAGCAGCTGGTTCTCCAGATCGCGACGGGCTTCCTCCGCCTTTTTCTCGCTAAGCTGCTTCTTCAGGTCGGCCTTCAGTTCGTCCAGAGTGTCAAATTCGGATACATCCTTTGCAAACTCGTCGTCCAGTGCCGGCACTTCCTTGGTCTTGATCTCGTGGATCTTCACCTTAAACACAGCGTCTTTACCGGCCAGGTTCTCTGCCTGGTACTCCTCCGGGAAAGTCACATTCACATCAAATTCCTCTTCGGTCTTGTGACCGGCCACCTGCTCCTCAAAGCCGGGGATAAAGGAACCGGAGCCCAACTCCAAAGGATAATTCTCGCCTTTGCCGCCGTCAAATGCAACGCCGTCCACAAAGCCCTCAAAGTCGATCTCTGCGGTGTCGCCCATCTCGGCAGCACGGTCCTCAACAGTCACCAGTCGGCTGTTTCTGTCCAACATGTTGGTCAACTCGTTGGCCACATCCTCATCGTCTGCCTCTGTGGGCAGCTGCACAGCCTCCAGGCCCTTATACTGGCCCAACTTGACCTCCGGATACACAGTGACCTTCATGGTCATATCCACGCCCTCGGACTTGCTGATGGTCTTAACATCCAGCTCGGCGGGAGAATCCACCGTGCGCAAACCGGCCTCCTCAATGGCAGCCGTAACAACTGCGGGATACACGATCTCCAGTGCGTCCTCATAGAAGAAGCCCTCACCGTAGAGCTTTTCGATCATGCCCTGGGTAGCCTTGCCCTTTCTGAAGCCGGGCAGTTGGATAGATTTTCTGCGCTTCAAATATGCGTCCTTGCAAGCCTGAGTAAATTCCTCAGGGGCAACGGTAACCTCGATTTCATAAACATTGGTGTCCACTTTATTGGATGATTTCAGTGCCATTGCTTTGACCTCCTCAAAATTTATCTAATATCACCGATTTGGCATTATAACATATCTATTACTTAATTTCAAGCAAGTATTTATATTATTTGGCTTTTCTGCTCATTTGCAGATAAATAAGGGGGTAAACGCCAGATGATCGGCAGAGATCAGGCGAAAATCAATGCCCTGATACTCCCCCTCAAAAGCAAACCGGGCGGCTGCGCCGTGCAGATGGCCGTAATAGCACTTTTGCACGCCGTACTGCTGCAACAGTTCTACGATCGGGGCGCAGGCATTCCCGGTGGTCACCGGCGGATAATGAAGAAAAACGATCTTTTCTCTGTCTCCTGCCGCCTCCAACGACATACGAATACGCCCTACTTCCCTGGCCAGCACTTTCTCGTCCTGGGCCTCCGGCGCGTCCTCAAAGAACCAGCCCCGGCTGCCGCACAAAGCCACATCGCCGTAAGGGATCGCCTGATTATGCAAAATCTGTAAAGTATCAAAATGATTTTCCTGCAAATACAGATCCATTTTGCGCTTGGTGTTCCACCAATAGTCATGATTGCCCTTGAGCAAGATTTTTTGCCCGGGCAAATCGTTCAAAAAGGCAAAATCTGCCGTACATTCCGAGAATTTCATGGCCCAGCTAATGTCCCCGGCGATCACCACCGTATCCTGCGGCTCCACCAAATGGCGCCAATTGGCCGCCAAGCGAGCGGTATAATCGCTCCAGCCGGGAAAACTGTCCATGGGCTTGTCCGTGCCAAAGGACAAATGGGTATCTGCAATGGCATACAGCGCCATAAGGCACCTCTTTTCCGTATAAAATACCCGCACCTGCACAAACTATGCGGGAAGGGAGTGAAAAAAATGGACGAGATCAAAGGCATTTCCTGTGAAGTCAAGAACTGCAAGTACCACGATGGCTCCGACTGCTGCACCGCCGGTCATATTCAGGTGGGCACGCAAAACGCAAAGACCTCTACGGACACCGCGTGCGAGACCTTCCAGTGCTGCGACGGCTGTTCTTGTAAGTAAAAAGACGAAAAAGGCAGGATATCGCATGATATCCTGCCCCAGCGTGTAGAAGAAGCTAAGTATAAATTTCTACACGCTGGCAGACATCGAGAAAGTGAGATAAATTTCGTATTTTGCGAATGGGTGCTGTACAACAGTACCGCCCCTAAGCAAAAGACGAAAAGCGCCAAAAGTGGCTTGAACTCGATGTTCAAGCCACTTTTTCAAAACAGTAGACAATATAGAACACCTTCGGCAGGAGCAAGCCCCTGCCCTACAAATATTCTATTTGAATTTTTCAGCATGGCGCGATTTAGCCACTTTATCGACAGTCTGAGGCAGGGTATCGCATGATATCCTGCTATCTTTTTGTTCTGTTACAGGTTCAGCAGCTGAAAAACCATTTGGCTCATATTCTCCCGGTCACAAACCTGAGTAAAGCGCACGGCCTTATCCTTTAATGCGGCCAAGGGCGCCGGTACGGCAGCGCCGGTGACTCGGTGCAGTTCCTCGACCATATCGAACTCATCCAGCTGCGGGGTGTTGCCCTCCAGCACGGCAGTGAGCACGCTCTTGGAGAACTTGTAAGGAGAGGCGGTGGAATCAATCACCGTAGGCAGATCGTCGCCGGTCTGGGCTACATAATCCCGGTACACCTTTACAGCCACGGCGGTGTGGGTGTCGCACAGGTAGTTCTGATCGGTATAAGTCTTGTGAATGGTATCCGCCACAGCGGCCTCATCACAGTAACCGGCGGCAAACTCATTTTGAATCTTTGCCATCACTTCCGGCTCTACCGTGTATTTGCCGTTCTCCGCCAGCTGGGTCATCCAGCCGCGCACGGCAGCGTCGCTCTCGCCGCTCATATGGTACAGCAGCCGCTCCAGGTTGGAACTAATGAGAATATCCATAGAGGGAGAGGTGGTGGCGTAAAAGTCCCGGTTCCGGTCATAAGTGCCGGTTTTCAGGAAATCAGTCAGTACATTGTTGGTATTGGATGCGCAAACCATGGTCTGAATGGGCAGGCCCATGTGCTTGGCATAATACCCAGCCAAAATGTTGCCGAAGTTGCCGGTGGGCACCACCACATTCATGGGCTCGCCGACTTGCAGCTGACCCATTTTGCACAGATCCGCATAAGCGGAGAAGTAATAGACAATCTGCGGCACCAAACGGCCCCAGTTAATCGAATTGGCAGAAGAGAACATCATATTCTTCTTTGCCAGCTCCGCCTTGATTTCGTCATTGGTAAAGATAGACTTAACGGCGCTCTGGGCATCATCAAAATTGCCGTGAATGGCGCAGACTGCCACATTCTCACCCTCCTGGGTGGTCATTTGCAGCTTCTGCATGGGAGACACGCCGTCCACCGGGTAAAACACCAGGATCTTGGTCTTGTCAACATCCTTAAAGCCCTCTAACGCCGCCTTGCCGGTATCGCCGGAGGTGGCCACCAGGATCACAATGGTCTTGCCCTCAGCGGTCTTTTTGGCAGATACGGTCATCAGGTAGGGCAGCAGCTGAAGCGCCATATCCTTAAAGGCACAGGTGGGACCGTGCCACAGTTCCAAGATATTCTCCTTGCCGCCGATATTCACCGTGGGTGCCACAGCGGGGCTGGAAAACTTATCTGCCCGGTAAGCGCCCTCTACGCAGTAATTCAGCTCTTCATCGGAAAAGTCCGTCAGGAAGGTGCGCAACACGGTCTTGGCCCGGTCAATGTAGGACATCTCCATCATTTCCCGTACCGTGTCCATAGAAAAATGCGGCAGTTCCACCGGCACAAACAGGCCGCCCTCTTCGCTGATTCCCTGGGCAATGGCCTGGGCTGCGGTTACACGGATCTTGTTGTTTCTTGTTGAAGTATATAGCATACACGCTCTCCTATTCGTTGGGGGTTGTGATTTCGTTTTTCTTGCAGAATATTTTATACCAATGCAAAGGCATTTTCAAGGTGTTTTACGGATTTTGTGCCGTCCTTTTGTAAAAACACTTCAATTACATCAAATCTGGGCTGCTTTTTCGTTGGATTTTGGGTCAAAAACAGCTTGGCGGTTTGAATGATCCGCTCCTGCTTGTATCGGTCTACGAATTCTGCCGGGTCGGCAATGGCACCCTGACTGCGGGTTTTGACCTCCACAAACACCAAATACTGCCCCTTGGTGCATATCAGGTCGATCTCGCCAAAACGGCAGCGGTAGTTCACATCATACAGCTTATAGCCCTGCTTTTGCAAGTATCGTGCCGCCTCCAGCTCGCCGTACTTGCCGTAGTATTCCGGCCGGATCATCGGTTCATCCATTTCTTCAGGAATGACAGCCGGTGAATGGGACTGATCCCGTACTGCTCCAGCCGTTCATAATGCAGCTTGGTGCCGTAGCCCTTGTGCTTTTCAAAAGCGTATTGCGGGTATTTCTCCGCCATTTGCAGCATATAGCGATCCCGGCTGACCTTAGCCAAAATAGACGCTGCCGCAATGCTGGCGCTTTGGGCGTCGCCCTTAATGATCGTGCGCACCTCCAAGGGCAAGTCAGGGGCACGGTTGCCGTCTACCAAAGCGCAGTCCGGCTGCACCGGCAGGGCGGCTACCGCCCGCTGCATGGCAAGGTAAGTGGCGTTGAGAATATTGATCTCATCAATTTCTTTTTCTGTGGCGGAGCCGATCCCGTAGGCGGCGCACTGGCTGCAAATGGTGTCAAACAGGGCCTCCCGCTTTTTTTCGCTGAGCTTTTTGGAGTCGTTGACCCCATCAATCACCTGCCCCGGGCGGAGCACCACCGCCGCCGCGTACACCGGACCTGCCAAGGGACCTCGCCCGGCTTCATCAATACCACAGATGCAGGTGTAGCCCTCTGTGCGGGCCTGATCTTCAAATGCTGTCCATTCCATCATTCCGGCAGTTCCAGGGTCATTCGCCCCAGCTTTCCTCCTCTAAATTCATCCGCCACAATCACTGCGGACCGGTTATAGTCGATCTCGCCGCCCCGCATTAAAAAGCCGCGCTTGCGGCCGATGGCTTCCAATATTTCCCAGCCCTGCATATGCTCGTCCACCTCAATGCCGTACCGCTGGATAATGGCCTGCGGTCTGGTGCGCACCAGCACCTCCAGCAAACGGCAGGTCAAGGTCTCCAGGTCTGTTACTTCATCTTTTACAGAGCCGATAAACGCCAGCCGATCCCCTACTTCCGGATCGTCAAACTTAGGCCACAGCACGCCGGGGGTGTCCAGCAGCTCAATGCCGCCGCCCACAGCGAACCACTGATTTTGCCGGGTGACACCGGCCTTGTCGGCCACCTTGGCGCGGTTTTTGCCGGCCATACGGTTGATAAAGGAGCTTTTGCCGGTGTTGGGAATACCCACCACCATCAGTCGCAGTGGCTTGCCGGCCATACCTCGCTGGGTATTCTTCTCAATGGTCTTTTTCAGCACCTGCTGCACCGTGGGCAAAAAGGCGGACAGTCCCTTGCCGCTGCGGCAATCCACTGCCAGGGCAGTTTTGCCCTGCGCCTCAAAGGCAGCAATCCAGCGCTTGGTGACCGCCGGGTCTGCCACATCACATTTATTCAGCAGCACGATCCGGGGCTTGCCCCGCACCAAGGTGTCTAACTCCGGGTTGGCGGAGCTATACGGCACGCGGGCGTCCAGCAGCTCCACTACCCCGTCCACCAGAGGCAGCATTTCCTTGATCTGGCGCCGCGTCTTTGCCATGTGGCCCGGGAACCACTGTACCTTTTGTTTTTGAAAATCAGCCATTGTCTTTACCTGTCCTTACTTACTGCCCCCAGTTTACCATACACCGGGGAAAAAGGCAAATAAAAAAGCTCCTGTCACCAAGGTAACAGAAGCATTTTTTATGTGTCTTACTCAGCGTCGGCAGCCTTTGCAGCGTTATCTCTCTGCAAGTTCTCCTTCACCTTAGCAGCCTTACCCACACGGTCACGCAGGTAATACAGCTTTGCACGACGAACCTTACCGGAGCGGATCACCTGCACGCTCTCCACATTGGGAGAATGCAGCGGGAATACACGCTCAATACCTACGCCGTAAGAAAGGCGACGCACGGTAAAGGTCTTGCTGATACCGGAACCTTTAATAGCAATCACAGTACCCTCAAACATCTGGATACGCTCACGAGAACCCTCGCGAATCTTTACGGCAACCTTAACGGTATCACCGATCTGGAATTTAGGTGTTTCTTCTTTCATGCTGCCCTGAGCAATCAAATCAAGTGCGTTCATCAATAACAACCTCCTTCTTATTTATGAAGTGTTCTTAACAGAGATCTGCCAGAGGACCACCCTCGTTATGCCTGTAACGCAGAGCATTTCGCTCGTTGCAAGAAGCGCAACGGAATAAATGCGTTAGTATATTAGCACACTCGGTGCAAAAAAGCAAGTGTTTTTTACTGAAAGGGCTGATATTCTTTATCCAGCAGGTCCAGTCGGTAAATTCGCTTCCATTCCCATGGCAGTTCCACCAAGCGCAGCAGCGTGTCGCACAGCAGCGTAGGATTCAGATTTTTCTCCTGCCCGGCTGCCAAACGCAGGTGCAGCACCACCCCCTGAGGGGTCAGCTCCACACTGTACCGGTCAATGAAGGTCTTGATATCCACTTCCTTCATCACCCGCTTGCGACCCACCTTGCCTTTCTTCAGCGCCAGAATCTGCGGCGCGTCCAATACGGCCTGCAGCTTCTCCGCCGCTGCGGCATTATCGTCAAAAGCCAGGGTAAAATCATAATCGGAAAAGGCAATCTCCGTACAGTCCCGAAAGTCGCAAAACACATCTTCAATTTGAATATCCGGCGGTAGGGCAGCGTTCATGCGCCGCTGCACCTCCAAAGGCTCCATTGGCTCTATCAATCGAATATCCATACTCTCGCAGGCACTCTCCACCCCTAAGGACAAAGGCAGCGAAAAGCGCATATAAGCGTGGGGGTTATACCCTTCGGTGAACCACAAGGGAATCCCCGCCCGGCGCAAGGCTCTGGACATGACCCGATTCACATCCAGGTGACCAATGTACTTGGCCCGCCCGGTTTTACTGAACCGCAGTCGTATCTCGTGCCACTTCTGGTCTTGCATCGCAATGTCCTCCATTGAGTTTGTTGGCGCCGCACCCGGCACAGCGGATCCGGCAATGGGGCGTGGTCACATTTTGGTGCGCCCGCTTGTTCTCCAGTTCCAGGAACTTGCGGGACACGCCGTAATCCAAATGATCCCAGGGCAGCAGCTCCTCAAAGGGGCGCCGCCGCTTGGTATAGAAGTCCGGGTCCAGCCCGCATTCTTCAAAGGCCTGCATCCAGGCGCCAAAGTTAAAGTGATCGTCCCAAGAATCAAACTTGCAGCCCAGTTCAAAAGCCCGCAGCAGCACCTTGGACAGCCGCCGATCTCCCCGCGCCAGCACGCCCTCTAAAAGCGAGGTGGGCGTTTCATGATAGGACACGCGGATTTTGCGGCTGGGCACACTCTCCAACAAGTGGGCCTGCTTGGCCCGTAAGGAGGTCATGGTGTCCTCCGGCTCCCACTGGAAAGGTGTAAAGGGCTTGGGAATAAAGGACGCGCAGGACACGGACACGCTGACGGCGCAGCCTTTCTTGTGCTCCGGCGTGTTATAGTAGGCGTCTACCACCTTGCCCGCCAGCTGAGCAATACCGGCAATATCCTCCATAGTCTCCGTGGGCAGCCCCATCATAAAGTACAGCTTAACGGAAGTCCAGCCGCCGGCAAATGCCTTGGTACAGGTGCGCAGCACCTCTTCCTCCGTCACATTCTTGTTGATTACATCCCGCATACGCTGGGTGCCCGCCTCCGGGGCAAAGGTCAGACCGCTGCGGCGCACTTTGGACAGCTTGTCCACCAGCTCGTCGCTAAAGTTATCCACCCGCAGACTGGGCAGGGACAAATTGATCTTGTCCCGCACGGTCCAGTCAATCAGGGAGGTGAGCATTTCGTTGACGCAGCTGTGGTCGGAGGTGGACAGAGAGCACAAGGACAGCTCGTCATACCCGGTAGAATCGATCAGCGCCTTGGACTGACGGTTGATGGTCTTTACACTCTTCTCCCGAATGGGGCGATAGATAAACCCGGCCTGGCAAAAGCGGCAGCCGCGAATACAGCCCCGGAAAATCTCTTCCTCTGCCCGGTCGTGGACAATATCAATAAACGGCACCACAAAGCTGTCCGGGTAATAGCACTTGTTCATATCGGACACAATGGACTTCTTCACCCGCTCCGGTGCTCCATGGGTGGGGGTCAGGGCGCACAGGGTGCCGTCCGTGTTGTAGCTGTCCTCATAAAAAGACGGCACATAAATGCCCTGAATGTGCATGGCTGCTTCCAAAAACTCTTGCTTACTCTTGCCGCTCTCTTTACATTCTTTCAGCAGATCCAGCACCGTGTTGGTGGTCTCTTCCCCTTCGCCCAGAAAGATAATGTCCGCAAACTCCGCCACCGGCTCCGGGTTGCAGGCGCAGGGGCCGCCAAAGGCCACAATGGGGGTCAGCGACTTTCGATCCTCGGCACGCAAAGGCACCCCCGCCAGATCCAGCATATTCAGAATATTGGTATAAGACAGCTCGTACTGCATGGTAAAGCCGATCATATCAAAGTCCTTGATCGGGTCGCCGCTTTCCAGGGCAAACAGCGGTTCGCCGTTGGCGCGCATCAGCGCCTCCATATCGTCCGCCGGGGCAAACACCCGCTCGCACCAAGTGTCCTCCCGAGCGTTGGCGACGCCGTAAAGAATTTTCATTCCCAAGTGGCTCATACCGATCTCATAAGTATCCGGAAAACAAAAGGCATAGCGCAGCGCCACTTTACTTTTATCTTTCATTACGCTGTTCAGTTCGCCACCGGCATAGCGCGCCGGTTTTTGCACCGATTGCAACAGTTTTTCAATCTCTTTTCTCATACAGACCTCAAATTTGATAGCATTAAATACAGGCTGATTCCCAGAAGCGACACCCCGCCGCCCCGGTACAGCATATAGCCGCCCAGTCCGGTAAGCACCGCCAGCGCCAGCGCGCTGAGCACGGCCGCCAGCCGTCGTGGCAGCCAAAGCGCCGCCAGCCGTCCCCCATCCAGCGGAAAAATGGGCAGCATATTCAGAAGAAACAGCGCTCCGTTGGCCGGGTTCCGCAGCAGCACCCACAAAATCAGATTCACCGCCGGGCCGCCAAAAAGCACCGCCGTCTCTCGCCGCCGATCCGGCACCCGGTCATACCGCAGCGCCATACCGTAAAAGGACAAGCGCAGCTGCCTCGGCTGCAATCCCAGGGCGCAAAGCACCGTCAAATGCCCGCACTCGTGGAGCACGGAGAACAGCAGCACCTGCCACAGCAGATCGTTCTGTGCCCAGGCGGCAAAAGTCAATATCCAAAAAAACGAATAATCCAGCCGCAACCGTGTGCGACCCACCGTCCATTCCAAAAGCACCACCGCTACATCTATACGCAGCGCCGGTGCTCTCTATCCGCTAAGGCGCGGTTTAGCGGTGACTGTCCAAATAAGACTGCAAGATCACGCTGGCAGACACAGCGTCCACCTGCTTCTTGCTTTTTTTGCCATGCACATTGCCCGCAGACAGCAGGTCATAGGCCAGCACCGTAGTCAGACGCTCGTCCTGGTACACCACCGGAAGTCCGGTAAGCTCCGACAGCAAATCGCCCAGGCGGCGGCAGGCGTCGCACCGGTAGCCATAGCTGCCGTCCATATTCCGGGGCAGCCCCACAACGATCTGCTCTGCTTTCTCTGCCTTGGCAAGAGCCGCCAGTTTCTCGGCCAGCTTAGGCGCGTAGCGCTCCTCCACCGTGTCGTAGGCGGTGGCCAGCATCTCCCGCACATCGCAAAAAGCCACGCCGGTGCGCACATCACCGTAGTCCACAGCCATCATTCGCATAGCGGTTCTCCTTCCTGTAAAAAAGAGCGAAAGGATCCATACCTTGTTGATCGCTTTCGCTCCGTTCGTGTTTATTATCTTCCAAAAGGGTCGTGCCGGTACTCCGGACGCCACCAGTCCTGCTTGCCCAAGGTAGCGCAGTCCGCCGGTAAATGAGAAGCGTCATTCTCCAGCAGCAGGCGGGGTGTGCCGCTTTCATCTACATCTAAAACAGACACACAGGTGTTTTCACCCCAGTTCACATGGTTCAGCCGCACAATGGGCCAACCGTGTGCCCAGCACAGCAGATTGCGAATGGCACAGCCGTGGGAGGCCAGCAATACGGTCTTGCCCGGATGGCGGGCGTTGAGCAGCAGCGCCGCGTCTCGCATACGGTCAAACACCTGCTGCATAGACTCCCCTTTTTCTATGGCAAAGGCGTGGGGTTCGTCATTCCACAAGGCACTCTCCCTGGGATAGCATTTGGGGAAGTCCGCAAAGGGCAGACCCTCAAACGCCCCGCCGTTGATCTCGATCAGGCTGTTCAGTACGTGGATAGGTAGCCCGTGGGCGCGATTGCAGGCCCGGGCAGTCTTCACGCTGCGGCGCAAGGGGCTGGAATAAATCACATCAAAGCGCTCCCCTGCCATACGCGCAGCCAGCAGATCCAGCTGGCGGGCACCATTCTCGGTAATGTCGCCGTCCGTGATACCGTTAAACACCCGGCGGATATTCCCCTGTGCCTCGCAGTGGCGCACAACGATAAAGCGAGTGGCGCTCATTCGCCGTCGCCCTCATTGGCCTTGGTGGGCTTTGGCTCTGCCGGTGCAGAGGTCTGCGGCTTCTGGGCTGCGGTGGTCTCGCCGCCAGCGGCTGTGGTATTCTCGCCGTCTGCCGCAGTGGTGGTCTTGCCGGAACTGCCGGAATTGCCGGAGCTGCCGGAGCCGCTGCTCTCGCCGGTGGAATAGCCGTGGCCGCCGGAGCAGTTGCCGGGCAGGTTGTTCACATCGTACCAGCCGTACACGCCGGTGCCGCTGCGCAACTTGCCACAGGAGGGGCAATAGGAACGCTGTACGATGCCTTCCGGCTCCTCAAACTTGGTTTTATACTGATCGCTGTCCAGCTTGTCATACACGGCGGACATCACCGTCTTCCACAAAGTACCGGAGGGGTTACCGGACAAGCCGTAGTAGATCTCCTTGGGCTGGTCATAGCCGTACCATACGCCGGCCACAAAGTCCGGCGTGCCGCCCATAAACCAGCGGTCCTTATCGTCCGTAGTGGTACCGGTCTTGCCGAAGCACTGAATACCGGACAACTTGTAAGAAGTACCGGTGCCGGCGGTCATAACCGTTTGCAGCAACTTGTTCATCACCCAGGCGGTATTCTCAGACAGCGCGGACTCTTTGGTCTTTTCCGGCTGCTTTTGCAACACCACATTGCCCTGCACATCCTCGATCTTCGTGTAGCAGTACGGCTCGTAGTAGTAGCCGCCGTTGCCAAAAGTGGCGTAGGCCGCAGTCATCTCCAGCACGGTTACACCGTTGGTCACACCGCCGGTAGCCATAGGTGCGTAGTCGCAGTCCTTCACGCTGTCCAGCGTGCTGATGTGGAACCGATTGCTGATAAAGTCCAGAGAGTAATCCACCGCGCCGGCGTCACTGATCATATCCAGCGTGCGGGCGGAGATGGTGTTTTTAGACTGGGCAAGACCGTACTGCAAGGTAACGGTGCTGCCGCTGTAACCGCCGCCCTGGTTGGTGGGCCAAGGTTTGCCGTCCACCACCTTCAGCGGGGCGTCTTTAATCATTGTAGACCAGTAAATATCGGTGTTCTCGTCCTGCAAGCTCTTTTCGAGCGCCGGTCCGTACACGGACAAAGGCTTAATGGTAGAACCGGGCTGTCGCTTGGACATGGTGGCGCGGTTCAATCCCAAATTGACTTTCTTCTTTCCGGTGCCGCCCACCAAGCCTAAAACGCGGCCGTTATAGTCCATCACCACCATCGCACCCTGGACTGTCTCGTCCGGCATGCGTTTGTAGTTCTCGTACACATTTTCCAGTGCTTTCTGCACATCAAAATCAATGGCAGTGTAGATTTTCAGTCCGCCGCCGTAGACCATATTCTTGGCTTTCTTGTAAGTGTAGCCGTTCTTTTGCAGGTCCTCAATCACGGAGGTAATCACATGATCCACATAATAGCTGTTGACGGTCTGGGTCTTTTTGGTGCTCTTGGCTTTGACCTTAGAGCCTTTATATTCTTTGCTGTTGGTAAATACCAGCTTATAACTCTTGGCGCTCTCGTACTCGTCTTTAGAAATGGAGCCCTCTTTATACATGGCCTCCAGGAAGTACTCCTGCCGTTTCTTATTGGCCTTAGGGTCATTCAAGGGATCATAGGTGGACGGCGCCTTGGTAATGGCTGCCAGACTGGCACACTCTGCCGCATTCAGATCCTTAATGTCCTTGCCAAAGTACTTCTCTGCGGCGGTCTTCACGCCGTAGCAGCCATTGGACAGGTACACAGTGTTCAGGTACGCCTCAATGATCTCGTCTTTGCTGTAATTGCGCTCCAGGTTCAGCGCCTGCAAGATCTCGTTAAACTTACGGATAAAGGTCACCTGGTTTTCGTCCGTTAAGTTCTTGATCAACTGCTGGGTAATGGTGGAACCGCCCTGACCAAAGTTGGTGGGCTTGACAAACACGCCGATGGTACGCACCCAGTCCACACCATGGTGCTCATAAAAGCGCTTGTCCTCACCGGCCACAAATGCCTTGGGCATATAGGGGCTCATATCGTCCATGTCCACCCAAATGCGGTTTTCTTCCCCATGCAGGCGGGTGATCTCCACAGTCTTGCCGTTCTTGTCTGTGCCGTAGATGAACGACGTCATGTTTTGGCTGTACTTCTGCTCGGTCAGGTCAAAGACCTTGTCGCCATGAACCACGCTGTAACCGTAAATAAACAGCACGGAGCAGCACACAATGCCCACCACGCAAATGACCATCAGGCAGCCCAGCAGCACCTTGCCTAACTTGCGGGCAGGGGTACTCTCTTTGGGTGGCTTGCTTGCCTTCTTGCGCTTTTTGGCAGCCAGGCGGTTCTCCATCTGCTGCTCTTTCTTATGCCGCGCCGCACGGTCCGCCGCTGCATTCCTCTGTACGGGCGCCTGCTGCGCCTGCTTTTCTACCGCGTGCCGGTCCTCGTCATAAGCCTTAGACGAGTTGTTCATAAACGAACGCAGCAGATCGTCATAATCTTTATTCGCCACGCACATACCTCCTAAGTCGTTCGTATGTATGGGTGATCGGGTCGGACAGACCCATTTTATATTTTAATAATTATACTACAAAGATTAAAATAAATAAAGCAAATTATGAATAAATTAAGAATTTTTTGCTTTCTTGTTGCTCTTGCTCGGTGCTTTCGTACGGCCGTTTTCCCGATCCATGGCCCGGGAACGCTTGCGGCTCATGGGCTGCACCTTCTTGCTGATCTGCACATGATCGTACATTTGCTTGGCACGCAACTGCACCCAATATTTGGTGCCGCAATCCCGACACTCGCCCCAGTTCTTAAAGGCGTTGTTGGAAAATTCAAAGGGACGCAGCATTTGCAGTTCTTTATGGCAACGGGGGCACTGAAACTTTTGCTGTCGAAGATCGAACCCACGGCAAATGGCGTGGCGCAGGTAATAGGGCTTGTACAGCAGCCGCTCAAAATAATCCCCGGAGCAGTCACAAATATACGGCTCAAACAGTGCCGGATCATACACTTTCTTAAAACAGGCGGCGGCCACATAGCAGTCCTCCAGCGCCCGGTGCAGGTTCTCCTCCTCCACAGAGATTTGGAACTTCTCGGCACAGTGGGCCAGGCTAATCTGGTTGTTGTTGGGATTATCGGTTAAGAAGCGCATACAGTACTTTTGCGCGTCCGCATACCGCTGCATAAATGGTACATGGGCACGCTGGCTAAAATACTTGTAGTTGCCGGCCAGCACATACAGATCGCTGTCCGACCAGCTCATAAACACACAGTTGTCCGCCCCACTCCAGCGGGCAAAGTCCCGAAAAGCCTCCTCAAAAGGAATGCCGTTTTGCTTCACCTCATCCGGGGTAATGTGGGTCAGATCCTTAAACCGACCGGTAAGCCGCTTAGATACCTTGGGCAGAATCAGCTGCTTAAAGGTATCTACAATTTGCAACCGTTCATCCAGCATCACAGCGCCGATCTCTATGATCTCGTTCATACCGGTCTGCGCCTTATAGTTGTAGGCATTATTCCATTCTAAATCAAAAATTACAAAGTTCATGTTCGTTCTCGTTCATTCATTGGGGTGACTGCAAAAAAAATAACCTTGCACGCGGCAAGGTTATCTTTGCGTTTGCTTATCCGACAAACAGGAAGATGAGAAATGCAGCAAGCACAATCACAAAGAAAGCCACGATCAGCCATTTTGTGATTTTTTCTAACTTAGCCTCAATCGTTCTGCCCTTGGATTTGCCCAAAAAGGTCTCTGCACCGCCGGCGATAGCACCGGACAGGTTCTGGGAACGACCCTCCTGCATCAATACAACGATAGTTATAATAATCGACGCCAAAATCAGCACTGCGCCGAAAACATAATGATACCAAAGCATGAAAACTTCCTCCGCTCATAATTTACTTCAGCATTATAGCATAGCACTACGAGAAATGCAACCCCTTTTTACCAACAATTTACTGGCATACAAAGGCGCGACGGCACGCACACTATAAACGGCAACAAAGAGAGTGCGTTTGCCTTTGCTGCCTCCGCTGCCTTGCAGCGGGTTTACATAGGGCGTTTGCCGCCGGTTTTTACAGGTCGATGAAAGATCGACCCGTTTTTTATGCAATCACGCCGGATCAAAAGGTCAGCTGCTCGCCAATGTCCGCCGCCGAGGGCAGTGCGCCCGCTGCCGGCAGATTTTTGGCACGGTAGCGCCAGGGCTTTTCAAACTCGCCTTCTTTGTACAGGTACATACCGGTGACCTTTTTATTTTTCTTTAAGGTCATGGCAGAAATACCAATGGTGTCCTTAGTGGATTTGGCCAGCACGCCGCCGGTATTCAGCAGCAGCTTGCGCCCGCTGTCGGAGCACAGCACCACTTCCGTATCCTCCGGAATATACATAGCCGCCGCCAAGGGTGACTTGGCAGAATAGGCATTCAAGAGCTTCTTGCGGTTGGTCTTGGTCTGGTAGGCAGCCACATCCACTTTGGCGAACTTGCCGTTCTCAAAGGCAAAGAGCATATAGCCCTTATATTCGTGGAGCAGCGCCATGTATACCGGCTGCTCGTCCTCTTCCATTTCCAATTTACCGGCCACATACTCGCCCAGCTGGGACGCTTTGCCGTCCTCAAAGTCAGATAAGCGGGACTTGTACACCTGGTGGTGGTTGGTAAAGAACAGCAGTTCATCCCTGTTGGAGGCTTCCTCCTCCCGGAGCATGGTGTCACCCTCCTTGAGCTTTTGCTCGCCGCTCAAGCGCAGGTTGGCGGTCTTGATCTTCTTCAAATACCCCTCGGCGGAAAGGAACACAGTCACCGGGTAGTCCGGCGCCTCCTGCTCCGTCTCCGGCGCAGCCTCCTGCACATCGTAAAGAATTTCCGAACGGCGGCCGGTGTCGTACTTCTGGGCTACCGCCTGCAACTCGCCCACGATTACTTTTTTCATCTTGTTTTGGCTGGAGAGCACTTCCTCCAGCTGGGCGATCTCATTCTCCAAATTCTCAATATCTTGAATACGCTTAAGGATATACTCCCGGTTCAAGTGGCGCAGCTTGATCTCCGCCACATATTCCGCCTGGGTCTCGTCAATGCCAAAGCCGATCATCAAATTGGGCACCACATCGACCTCTGCCTTGGTCTCTCGGACGATCTTAATCGCCTTGTCAATATCCAACAGAATCTTGGACAGACCCTTGAGCAAATGCAGCTGGTCCCGCTTTTTGTTCAGCATAAAGGTCAGGCGGCGGCGCACACATTCCAGGCGGAAGTCGATCCACGCCATCAACAGCTCCCGTACGCCGTAGACCTTGGGCTTGCCGTCCACCAGCACATTGAAGTTGCAGCTGAAGCTGTCCTCTAAGGGCGTCATCTTATAAAGCCGCAGCATCAGGTCGTCTGCATGCACACCCCGCTTCAGGTCAATGGTGATCTTCAGACCGGTCAGATCCGTTTCGTCTCGAATATCGCTGATCTCCCGCACTTTGTTGGTCTTGACCAGCTCCACGATCTTGTCAATGATCGCTTCGGCGGTGGTGGTTGGCGGAATCTCCGTTACATCAATGCAGTTGTATTTTTTGTCATAGGTGTACTTGGCACGCACCCGCACAGAGCCGCGGCCGGTGTCGTAAATTTTGTCCAGCTCCGGCTTATTATAGAGAATATAGCCGCCGCCTACAAAATCCGGCGCCAGTAGGGTGTCTGCGATTACATGCGCAGGGTTTTTGATCAGAGCAATGGTGGTGTCGCACACTTCCTTTAAGTTAAAAGAAGCGATGGATGAGGCCATACCTACGGCGATGCCGGTGGTCACATTACAGAGAATAGACGGAAAGGTCACCGGCAGCAAAGTCGGCTCTTTCATGGTGTTGTCGTAGTTGTCTACAAAGTCCACCGTGTCCTTGTTAATGTCGTCAAACAGCTCCCGGCAGATGGGCGCCAACTTAGCCTCTGTGTAACGGGAGGCAGCGTACATCATATTTTTGCTGTAAGCTTTACCGAAGTTGCCTTTAGACTCCACATAGGGATACAGCAGGCTCTCATTGCCCCGGGACAGGCGGATCATAGTGTCGTAAATGGCCGCGTCACCGTGAGGATTCAGCTGCATGGTGCGCCCCACAATGTTGGCGCTCTTAATAAAGCCGCCGGTAAGCAGCTTCATGTTGTACATGGTGTAAAGCAGCTTGCGGTGGGAGGGCTTAAAGCCGTCGATCTCCGGCAAGGCGCGGGAGAGGATCACGCTCATGGCGTAGGGCATATAGTTGCTCTTCAGGGTGTCCACAATGGGCTCCGTCTGCACGGTGCCGGCACCTTTGATATGCACATTTTCGTCCAGCTTCCCGGCAACCGGGCGCTGGTCCTTTTTCTTCTTTGGCAATGAACGCCCCTCCTTAGCTTACATCTGCGGCGTCCAGGTACAGGTAGCCGTAGTCTGCAATATATTCTTTGCGACCCTCCAGGTTGTCTCCCAACAGCAGGTCAAAGAACTTGGAGGTCTCCTCTGCGTCCGACGGAGTCACCTGGATAATGCGGCGGGTGGCCGGGTTCATGGTGGTCAGAGCCATCATCTCTGCCTCGTTTTCACCAAGACCTTTGGACCGCTGCACGGTATAGGGCGCGTCGCCGATCTCTGCCTTGATCTGGTCCATCTCCACTTCATTGTAGGCAAAATAGGTCTGGCCCTTGCAGGACACCTCGTACAGCGGAGACTCGGCGATATACACCTTGCCTGCCTGGATCAGCTTGGGCATTAGGCGATAGATCATCGTCAAAATCAAGGTACGGATCTGGAAACCGTCCACATCCGCATCGGTGCAGATAAGCACTTTGTTCCACCGTAGGTTGTCCATATCAAAGGCGGACAGATCCTTGGCAGCCTTGGAGCGCACTTCCACGCCGCAGCCCAGCACCTTGATCAGGTCGGTAATAATGTCGTTCTTAAAGATCTTGTCATACTCGGACTTTAAGCAGTTGAGGATCTTGCCGCGCACCGGGATCACCGCCTGGAACCGGGCGTCCCGGGCCTGCTTGCAGGCTCCCAATGCAGAGTCGCCCTCTACAATAAACACCTCTCGCTCGCTTACATCCTTGGAGCGACAGTCCACAAACTTTTGAATACGGTTGGTCATGTCCATCTTGGACTGCAAGGTGGTTTTTAAGGTTTTGCGGGTGTTCTCCGCCTTTACCCGGGCGCGCATATTTACCAGCACCTGGTTGGCGATCTTCTCCGCCTCCATCTTGTTCTCAATAAAGTACACTTCCAGGGATTTGCGGAAGAAGTCGGTCATAGCCTCCTGAATAAACTTATTGGTAATGGCCTTTTTGGTTTGGTTCTCGTAAGAAGTGTTGGTGGAGAAGGAGGACACCACAAAGATCACGCAGTCCTCCACATCCTGAATATTGATCTGATTGTCCGATTTGGCATACTTGTTATTGGCTTTCAGATAGGCGTTGATCTGGCTGACAAAGGCGCTGCGAAAGGCCTTTTCCGGTGAGCCGCCGTGCTCCAAAAAGCTGGAGTTGTGGTAATACTCCTTCAGCTGGGTTTTCAGCGAAAAGCACACCGCCGCCTTGATCTTCAGCTTATAGTCATTCAGATCCGCACGGTCGCGGCCCACCCGCTCGCACTCCCAGTATTGGGGCGTAGTAAAAGCAGTGTCCCCTGCCAGCTCCGCCACATAGTCCTGAATACCGTTTTGGTAACAAAATTCGGTGGTGTTGAACTTGCCGCCGGCGGTCTCCTCCTTGAGCACAAAATGCACACCGTCATTAACGATGGCCTGGCGCTTCATGGTAGATACAAACCAATCCCTGGGAATATTAATATCCGTAAACACCTGAATATCCGGCTTCCAGCGAATGCGGGAGCCGGTATCGCGCTTGTGGTACGGCTCCTTGTGCAGGCCGCCGATATTCTCGCCCTTTTCAAAATGCAGGGTGTAGCAGTAGCCGTCCCGATGAATTTCCGCGTCCATATATTCCGACGCATACTGGGTGGCGCAAAGCCCCAGACCGTTGAGGCCCAGGGAGAACTCATAACTGCCTGCGCCGCCGGCGTTATCATATTTGGACCCGGCGTACATCTCGCAAAACAGCAGTTCCCAGTTTTCTCGCTGCTCGTTCTTATTGTAATCCACAGGAATACCGCTGCCGAAGTCCTGCACCTCATAGGAGCCGTCCAGGTAGCGGGTCACCACGATCCGATTGCCGCGCCCCTCTCTGGCCTCGTCTATGGAGTTGCTCATAATTTCAAAGATGGAATGCTCACAGCCCTCCAACCCGTCCGAGCCGAAAATCACAGCCGGGCGCTTTCGCACACGGTCTGCACCACGCAGGGACTTAATGCTTTCGTTGCCGTAGGTGGCTTTTTTCGCCATGCTTTTCCCTCCGATAAATTGTCTTTTGTCGTTGATATTATACAATATCTTGTGGAAATGTCAAGAAATGAAAAAAGACAGCTACCGGTCAGTAACTGTCTTTTCTTGGGGTTATCGGTCGGATTTGGGCGCTTCCGGTGCAGGGTCTGCCGGGGCATTTGCCGCTTCCGCTGCCGGTGCGTCTCCGTCCTCCGGCGCAGGCACCGGGGCTGTGTCCGCGGCAGTCTGTGTTTCTGCCGCAGGGGCTTCCGGTTCTTCTGTGGGTTGGGCTTCCGGTTCGTCCAGCTTGCCGTTTTCCATCAACTGGGCAAACATCTCGCCGGTAAGCTTCTCTTTTTGCAGCAGAGTCTCCGCCACCAGCTCCAGCTTCTCGTAATGGGTCTTTAAGATCTCTTCCGTCTGGCTGTAAGCGTGGCGCATCATCCGCTCAATCTCTGCGTCGATCTTGGCAGAGGTAGCCTCGCTGTAATTGTTTACATGGCCAAAGTCCTTGCCAAGGAATACCTCGTCGTTCTCATCGCTGAATACAGCCGGACCCAGCACTTCGCTCATGCCGTACTTGGCCACCATGTCCCGACAAATTTGGGTAGCGCGCTGCAAGTCGTTGGACGCACCGGTGGAAATATCCCCCAGCGCCAACGCCTCGGCCACACGACCGCCCAACATGGAGATCAGGTCGTCCAGCATCTCCTTTTTGGAATTGTAATTTTCCTCTTGCGGGGTGTACCATGTGTAGCCGCCGGCACCCAGGCCCCGGGGAATAATGGAAATTTCCTTCACCGGGTCGTGGCCCTCTACATAGTAGGCTGCCACAGCGTGACCTGCCTCGTGGTAAGCAGTCAGGCGCTTGGCCTTCTTGGAATATTTATGGCTCTTTTTCTCCGTGCCCATTTGCACACGGGAGGAGGCGTCGTTAATTTCCGCCATAGTCAGCGCTTTCTTTTTGCGGCGCACAGCCAGCAAAGCAGCCTCGTTGAGCAGGTTTTCCAAGTCCGCACCGGTAAAGCCGATGGTGTCCTTAGCCACTTCTTTCAAATCCACATCCGGACCCAGGGGCTTGTTGCGGGAATGGACTTTCAAAATGTCCTCACGGCCCTGTGCATCCGGTCGATTCACGGTAATTTGGCGGTCAAAACGACCGGGGCGCAGCAGCGCCGGATCCAGTACATCCGGCCGGTTGGTGGCAGCCATCACGATAATACCGCTGTTGGTGCCAAAGCCGTCCATCTCTACCAGCAACTGGTTCAAGGTCTGCTCCCGCTCATCATTACCGCCGCCGGTGCCGGCACCTCTGTGGCGGCCCACAGCATCAATCTCATCAATAAATACAATGGCCGGTGCCTTCTTCTTGGCCTGCTCAAACAGGTCGCGCACACGAGAAGCACCCACACCCACATACATCTCTACAAAGTCAGAGCCGGAAATGGACAAAAACGGTGCGCCGGCCTCACCGGCCACAGCACGGGCCAGCAAAGTTTTACCGGTACCGGGAGGACCCACCAACAGCACGCCTCTGGGAATACGGGCGCCCAGTGCGGTAAAGCTGTCCGGGTTCTTTAAGAACTCCACGATCTCCTCCAGCTCGCCCTTTTCCTCATCACAACCGGCCACATCCTGAAATGTGGTCTTGCGCTTTTCGTCCTCCACCAAGGTCTTGGCGCGGATCTTGCCAAAGCCCAGCGTCTTGTTGGTGTCGTTCATCATGGCGTTGTTCATCCGCCGGAACGCATAGAACCCAAGACCCACAATAGCAATGAGCATAATAAGCGACGGCAGCATACTGGTGAACCAGTTGCCGGAAGCGCCCTTTTTGTAATTATAAGTAATGCGGTTCTTATTATTGGTTTGCTTGGCGTTATACGCGTCTACATTATCCTTCACATCGTCCAAAAAGAGCGACACATTGGGCACAGTGTAGCGCTGCTCCTTCTCCGGGTCCTTAAAGGTCTTGTAGGTCAGTGCGCCGCTGGACAGATCCAGGGAAAAATCCTTTACCTGGTTCTCTTCAAACATCTGCACCACTTGGGAGTATTGCACCTCTGTGCCGGATTGGTTAGAAGACAAATACCATACTGCCCCGATCAAAAGCACCGGAATCAGGATATAAAACAGAATGGACTTCCAATTTTTTGCCATATTATTCATCTATCAGTCCTCCGTATGGGAAACTACATAAAGCACGCTCCGGGTGGTGGCGTCCACCCCGACGCGCTGATCGCAGCAGCAGCCTGCCACGGCGATGATCCCCAAATCGTCCTCCGCCACCAGGGGCAGAGCGCGGCGACTGTGGGGCACGCAGTATTCGCAATAGAGCTTCTTCAGCGATTTGCTGCACCCGCGCCCGGCGGGAGAAATGCGATCCCCTGCCTGCCGCTGCCGAAAGCGAACACTGCCTGTTATTTTATCATAGTCGCAATAAAAATCAATTTTTATTTGCGATAATTCACGAATCGTTAAAAATTCCGCAACAGATACCACGATCTGTTCATAAGCAATTGCTGCCGCCGGTGGCGCACCTGCCGCTTCCAAAGTCAGCACCCCACGCTGTACATGGGCAAATCCGCCGGGCAGCTGCAGCCGTCCGCCGGACGCAAGCAACTCGTCCAGCTGTGTCAAGTGGAGGGCATCCACGCCAAACCGGTTTTGCTCTAAAAACGCCGTCAGTGCCCGACGGCGCAAGGGCAGCGGCGCGGCAGTAAGTACCGCCGTTTGCAAACCGTTTAAAGTTCTTGCCGCCTGTAAAAGTTCGGCAGTCTGCGCCTGCAAAAAGGCTTCATCCGCTTGCAAATGCGCCATGGTACGGGCGGCATTTTGCATAAAGCCCGGGTGCACCCGGTCAAAATCCGGCACCAGCGTATGGCGAATGGCATTGCGGCTGTACCGCTCATCGGCGTTACTCTCATCGATCCGATAGTCGATATGCAGCGCCGTGCATGCCGCCCGCACTTCCTCTCCGGTGCAGTCCAGCAACGGACGAATGATCTTGCCCCGCACCGGCGCAATGCCGGTGAGTCCTCGCAGCCCGGTTCCCCGAGCCAAGCGGAACAGCATGGTCTCCACAGAATCCGAAAGCGTGTGCGCCGTGGCGATCCGATCACAGCCGAGCGACTGAAAAAAGGCGTACCGCGTTTGCCGGGCATACGCCTCAACGCCCATACCGGCAGCCTTGGCCTCTCCGGGTGCGTCGATTGCTTTTTCAAAATAAGACAAATGCTGCCGGGCGCAAAAATCCCGCACAAAGGCAGCGTCCGCCCGGGAGCTTTCGCCCCGAATGCCGTGCTCCACATGGGCAACGATGATTTTCAGTTGCCACCGTTCCCTGCGGCTGAGCAGGTAGTGAAGCAATAACATGGAGTCCGCCCCACCGGACACAGCTGCCACCACCCGGTCCTCCGGGCACAGCATATTGTGTTCCGTTACCGTCCGGTCAATCCGGTCAAACAAATCAGAATGCATTGGCTGTCTTGTCCACCGCACGGAAGCGGGTGAATTCCTTATCAAAGGTCATCTCAATGGTGCCGGTAGCGCCGTGGCGGTTCTTGGCCACGATCAGCTCCGTATGGTTCTCGTCAATGTCGTCCTGCTTGTCCTCATCCACCTCGCTGCGATAGTAGTCCTCACGGTAGAGGAACATCACAATATCCGCGTCCTGCTCAATGGAGCCGGACTCACGCAGGTCGGACAGCTGGGGCTTATGGCTCTTGCCTCGCCCCTCGGTACTACGGGCCAACTGGGCACAGCAGATCACCGGGATCATCAGGTCCTTAGCCAGCATTTTCAGCTGGCGGGTAATCTCGGACACCTCCTGCACACGGTTTTCCTTGCGGGTGGCGGATTTGATCAAGCCCAGATAGTCGATCATAATCACATCCACATCTTTCATACGCCGCACCCGGGACTTGATCTCCGGCACGGTGATAGAAGAAGTATCGTCTAAATACAACTCTACATCATTAAACTGACCGGCAGCATTGCCCAGGCGCACCCACTCGTCGTTGTCCAGCTCGCCGGTACGCAGCTTATGGCTGGGCACACCGGCCTGGGACGCCAGCAAACGCTCCGCCAGCTGCTCCTTGGTCATCTCCAAGCTAAAGAACACGCACTTTTTGCGCGCCATCATGGACACATTGGACGCCAGGTTCAGGGCAAAACTGGTCTTACCCATAGCCGGGCGGGCGCCGATCAAGATAAAGTCCGACTTATTCAAGCCGGTAATGTAAGTATCCAGCAGACCGAAGCCGGTGGGAATGCCCTTATATTTTTCTTTGTCCTCGCCGGTGAGCTTGCCCAGGCGGTCATACACGCCGTTGACGATCACCTCGCTGACCTTGGTGGGGCCGCCGGTGTCCTTACCCTGGCGAATATCATAGATCTTCTGCTCTGCCGCATCTAAGATAGAGGAGGCGTCGCCCTCACCGCTGGCCGCATCGTCCATGATCTCCCGAGCCGTTTGAATCAGGGTTCGAAGATAAAACTGCTCCTTCACGATCTTGGCATAGCTGGCTACATTGGCCGTAGAGGGCACACTGTTTGCCAGCTGCACCAGGTATTCCCTGCCGCCTGCCACATCGTAATGTCCCTCTTTGGCCAGCACATCGGCAATCAGTACCGGGTCAATATTGGCCTGGGAAGAGGTGTACATGGACAGCATGGCGCCAAAGATGGCTCGGTGTTGAGGCAGATAAAAGCTCTCTGCCTTCAGGTGCATCAGCACCTCCTCCATACAGCCGGAATTCAGCAGAATACAGCCCAATACGCTTTGTTCCGCCTCTAAATTGTACGGCAGCGCCACGCCGCCGGTCGTTGTTGCTTCCGCCATTTTCATCACCGTTTTTGTTGGTTGGATTTCTCTTACGCCTCGGTCACCTGTACAAAGATCTTTGCCGTAATTCCGGCATAGACTTTCACTTCTGCCTGTACGGTGCCAAAGGTCTTAATGTCATCCATCACGATCTTGCGCTTGTCAATCTCCACGCCCAGATCCTTTTTGATCTGCGCCGCCACATCTTTAGAAGTGACGGAGCCGAACAGCTTGCCGTTGGCACCGGCCTTGGCTTTTAGCTTAAAGGTCTTGCCCTCCAGCTTCTGTGCGTCGGCGGTGGCTGCTTTCACTTCCTCGGCTTTGTGGAACTTCTTGGCCGTTTCCTTAGAGTTAAACTCGTTCATAGCGGTGGCATTGGCTTCTACCGCCAACCCCTTGGGAAAGAGAAAGTTGCGGGCGTAGCCGTCCGAGGCATTTACTAAATCGCCTTTTTTGCCCAGCGCTTTTACATCTTGTTTCAAAATGACTTTCATACGCTTCTCCTTAAATCTCCATCAAAATGGGCAGCACCATGGGGCTGCGCTTGGTCTTTTCATACATCAGGTGGGAGATTTCATCCCGCAGCTTGGACTTAACGGTGTTCCAATCCCGACCCTTCACATCATAGTAATCGTAGATCACATGGCAAGCCAGGTCGCGGGCCTTGTTCATCAGGTCTTCGTTCTCCTTCACATAGACAAACCCGCGGGACACCACATCCGGGCCGCTGACCACATCGCCGGTCTCCGCGTCCAAAGTGGCCACCACAATGATAATGCCGTCCTGGGACAGATGCTTACGGTCGTTCAAAACAATATTGCCCACATCGCCCACACCCAAGCCGTCTACATACACTTCGCCGGCAGGCACGGTCTCGATCTGCTTCATCTCCGTCTTGCTTAGAGAGATTTTCTCGCCGATATTGCCCAGGTAAATGTGCTTCATATCATAGCCCATGGACATAGCCAGGCCGGCGTGCTTTTGCAGGTGCTTTTGCTCGCCGTGCACGGGAATGAAATACTGGGGCTTAACAATACCCATCATCAATTTCAGTTCTTCCTGACAGGCGTGGCCGCTGACATGCACCTCGTACATCTTTTCGTAGATTACCTCTACATTGTGCTTCATCAGCTCGTTGACCACATTGCCCACCATCTTCTCGTTGCCCGGTATGGGCGTGGCGGAAATGATCACATAGTCGTTAGGACCGATATTCACCTTGCGGTGCTCACCAAAGGCAATCCGAGTCAAGGCGGACATGGGCTCGCCCTGGCTACCGGTGGTAATAATCACCAGTTTATCGTCCGGGTAACGCTTAATGGCGTCAATGGGAATGAGAATATTCTCCGGCACATTCAGGTAACCCAGATCCTGGCCCACCTGAACCAAATTTTCCAAGCTACGGCCGGTCACGGCCACCTTACGCCCTCTGGACTGGGCCACATCAATAATCTGCTGCACCCGGTGGATATTGGAAGCAAAGGTCGCCACCACAATGCGCTTGTTGTGTGCCTTGCGGAACAGCTGCTCAAAGCTCTCGCCCACCTTGCGCTCGCTCATGGTATAGCCGGGGCGCTCTGCATTTGTGGAATCGGAAAGCAGTGCCAAAACGCCCTTTTTGCCATACTCGGCGAAGCGAGCCAGATCAATCATATCTCCGTCTACCGGGGTGGTGTCAATCTTAAAGTCGCCGGTTTGGATAATCACACCTGCCGGGCAGCGGATGGCAAGACCTACCGCGTCCGGAATGGAGTGGTTCACATGGATAAATTCAATATTAAAGGCACCCAGAGTGATGTTGTCCCGGGGGCGAATTTCCACCAGCTTGGCCTTGTTCAGCAGGCCGTGCTCCTTGAGCTTGCCCTGGATCAGGCCGATGGTCAGCTTAGTGGCATAGATGGGCACATTGATCCGCTTGAGCAGGAATGCCAGACCGCCGATATGGTCCTCGTGGCCGTGGGTCACCAATACGCCCTTAATTTTGTGTCTGTTTTTTTCTACATAGGTAAAGTCCGGGATCACCAAGTCCACGCCCGGCAGATCCGATGTAGGGAATGCCAGACCGCAGTCCACAATGAACATATCGTCCTTGTATTCATAAAGCGTCATGTTCTTGCCGATCTCATTCATACCGCCTAAAAATGCAATATGAACAGACTCCTCCGGCTTTTTCTGCCGCGGAGCGCCTTTCTTTACCGGTCTGCGGTATGTGTAGCGCTTCTTGGAATTCCGTTTTCCGGAAGCAGCCTTACCGTCAGACTTATTCTGATTGATCATTTGATTTGATTCCTCCTATTAAATATAGTTTTCCGAACATCACAAATTGCATATATCATAAAATAAATAACGCCAAATGTCAAGTGGCCCCGGACCGGTGTACGGATTTTGCCACGCTGTATTGATTATTGCCACAAAGCGTGCTAAAATATCCCGGCGAGGTAATATTTATGAAAAAAGTGAGCATTTATACCGACGGCGCCTGCTCCGGCAACCCGGGCAAAGGCGGCTGGGGCGCTGTACTGGTGTATAACGGTACGGAAAAAGAAATGAGCGGCTACGAGGCAGAAACCACCAACAACCGTATGGAACTGACGGCGGTGATCCGCGCCCTGGCAGCCTTGCGGGAGCCTTGCCTGGTGACCCTGACCACCGACTCTAAATATGTGTGCGACGCGGTAACCAAGGGCTGGGTCTACGGCTGGCAGCGCAAGGGCTGGCGCAAGGCAGACGGCAAACCGGCGCTGAATGTTGACCTGTGGCAGCAGCTGCTGCCCATGTTGCAAACCCACACCGTCACCTTTAACTGGGTCAAGGGTCACGCCGGCCACCCCTATAATGAGCGGTGCGATGCCTTGGCGGTGCAGGAATACACCAAACACAAATAATCGCGCCCCTATTCTACTACGAACAGGCGGACGAAAAAACGGCTATACCGACGAAAAATCGGTATAGCCGCTTTTTATTTAGTATTTAGACTTGGCGGTGTAATTCACCTTGCCGCCTACATACCGGCGCAAGGTAAAGTTTTTGCCGCTCTGGCTCACTTTCAGGCTCACCTTTTTGGGCTTTGCCTCCTTGCTGGTGTAGAACTTGCAAGAGATGGTACCGTCCTTTACGCTCATTTTGATCTTAATGGGCATACCGGTATTGTTCTTCCAGCGAAAGTTCTGAGAGCCCCACATAATGGCTGCGTCCCGACCCAGGGGCACATAGGTAACCCGCTGGTTGTGCTGGTGCCGCTCCACAATAGACACATTGGCAAGCAGTGCAGTATTAAACATGGTGGAAGCCACCTGGCAGATACCGCCGCCAACGCCCATAACCGTGCCGCTGCCGCTGAACACATAGGCCTCTTTATAGCCACGGCTCTTGGTGCGCTTACCTACAACTTTATTAAAGGAAAAGGTCTGTCCCGGCTGGATCACGGTGCCGTCAATGGCCTTGCTGGCAATGCGCAGATTGGTGGTACGGTCCTTATTGTTCACATACTTAGAAGAATAGCTGGCATACAGGTTGGAGTAGCTGGAGCTGGTCACCTTGCTGTAACTGCCGTTGTACACCTTGTTGGGAAAGGACAGGTACGCCCGCACCTGGGCATAGTATGTGCTGCCCTTTTTAATTTTCTTGATGGTAGTGGAAGTGGCGGAGGACTTGGTGATCTTCACCGTCTTAACGCCCTTTTTCATCTTCTTATCCGTGCTGTAACGCACTTCATAGCCGGAGCAGGTCACCTTGTTCCACTTGATCTTCAAATTGGTGCCGGACTTGGTCACGCTCTTCATGGACACGGTGGAGGGACGAGTGCCGGTATTCAGTACCGCGCTAAGGGGACCGGCGTAGGAGCCGTCCTTTTTGCCGCAGGCAGCAATCTTGAAGTAGTATTTTTTACCGGCAGACAGCTTGCTGATTTTGGCCTTGGTGCCGCTGACAGTGGCAACCTTGCTGTAATTGCCGTTTGCAGAGGTAGACTGATACACCCGATACACGACAGCGCCGGGTACCTGCTTCCAGTTCATGGTAATGGTGGTGGTGGTCCGGCTGGTAGACATACCGGTCACCCGACCGGGCAGAATCTTAAAGCTGCGGCTCACCGCGCCGGTATAATCGCCGGTGCCGGTCAACTTCACCTGGGCGGTGCCGCAGGCGGTATTGGCGCTGTACTGCACCTTGTAATCCTGCCCCTGGACCAGGGCAATATCGTTATACTGCACCTTCACCGTGGGGCGCAGAGCCTTACCGGTGTAGGTAGTAAAAGCGTACTGCAAGGTCACTGTGCAGTCCCGCAGATCCACGAGGGTCGGTTCCTCCCCCTCTGCCGCAAAGGCGGATACCGTACCCAGAGAGCAGGCAATGAGCATCAGCAGGCTCAAGGTCAGGCTAAACAGTTTTTTCATAAAAACTCTCCTCTTTTCTGTTATTTTTTCTGTCCGTAATAAGCATTGGCGCCGTGCTTGCGCAGGTAATGCTTATCCAGCAGGTAAGATTCAATTCCAATGGGCCGCTCCCCGGCAATGCGCTCGGTACGGCTGGCCATTTTGGCGATCTCTTCCAAGATCAGCGCGTTCTCCACAGAGGTGGCCGCGCTCTTGCCCCAGGTAAAGGGGCCGTGGCGCTGCACCAGCACACCGGGGAACGCCCCCGGGTCCAGTCCGCGCCGGCGGAACTCCTCCACGATCACCTCACCGGTATTGGCCTCATACGCCGTGTTGACCTCATCCTCCGTCAGACCACGGGCACAGGGTATGTCGCCGTAGGCAAAATCCGCGTGGGTGGTGCCGTAGGCCGGTATATCCCGCCCGGCTTGCGCCCACGCACAGGCCCAGGAAGAATGGGTGTGGGTAATGCCCCCGATCTCCTGGAACGCCTTATATAACGCCAAATGGGTGGGGGTGTCGGATGAGGGATTCAACTCCCCCTCTACCCGGTTGCCGTCCATGTCCATGACCACCATATCCGCCGGGGTCAATTCACTATATGGCACGCCGGAGGGTTTTATGACAAACAGCCCCTGTTCCCGGTCGATGGCCGACACATTGCCCCAGGTGAGCACCACCAAATTGTAGCGCACCAGATCCATATTGGCTCGGTAAACTTGTTCTTTTAATGCTTCTAACATCTGCTTTTATTCTCCCTCTACCGCCCGTCGCTCTAAGTCCAGGGCTGCGTGGAATGCTTGCATATAGGCGTCAAAATCCGCCACATCCTGCGCCGTCGGCTCCACCGTCACCGTTTGACAGCAGGCAAATACCTGACGCTCCAGGAAGGCGGCCAAACGCTCTCCGTTCTGCCGCTGCAGCATATATGCCGCCAGCAGCGCCATACCCCAGGGGCCGCCGGAACCGGCTGTCTCCATCACAGTAACCGGCGCCGCCAAAGCGGCGGCCAGCAGCCGCTGCCCCACCTGCGGGGTGGTAAAGAACCCGCCGTGGCCGTAAATTCGCTGCAAGGGCACCTGCTCGTCCCGAGTCAGAATATCCATACCCACTTTCAGCGCCGCCAAGGCACCGCACAGGTTGCTGCGCATCAGATTGGGCCAGTTCACCGTGCTGTCTGCCCGACGCACCGTCAACGGACGCCCGGCGTCCAAATTCAAAATACTCTCGCCGGAGGTGTAGCCGTAGGTAACAATCCCGTCACAATCCGGCGCACCGTCCACAGCGCTGTTAAACAAAAAATCATAGATCTTGCCGTCCGGCACAGGCTGCCCCATAGCTGCGGCAAAATCCCGCAGCAAACCGGCAATCACATTCACCTGGGACGAACAGTTATTGGCGTGCACCATTGCCACCGGGTGACCGCAAGGGGTGGTAACCATATCAATTTCCCGGTGCACCCGGGCAAGAGGCCGATCCAAAACCACCATAGCAAAAACAGAAGTGCCGGCAGACACATTCCCGGTGCCGGGCGCTACGCTGTTGGTGGCCACCATACCGGTGCCCGCGTCCCCCTCCGGGGGGCAAAAGACCGCGCCGGGCTGCAAGGTACCGCTGGGATCCAGCAGCGCCGCCCCAGCCGGGGTCAGGGTGCCTGCGGGCGTACCCACCGGCAAAATCTCCGGCAGCAAATCCGCCAAAGTCCAAGGGTAGTTCTTGTCCGCCACCAGCCGGTCAAAGGCTGCCAGCATTTTTGCGTCATACTGACCGGTAGCCGGGTCTATGGGGAACATACCGGCGGCATCGCCCACACCCAATACCCGCCGACCGGTAAGCAAGTAGTGCACATACCCGGCCAAGGTATTCATGGATGAAAGCTGCTGCAAATGTGACTCTCCGTCCAGCACGCACTGGTACAAATGGGCCACACTCCACCGCAGGGGAATATTAAAGTTGAACAGCGCCGTCAGCTTTTCCGCCGCAGCGCCGGTATTGGTGTTGCGCCAGGTGCGAAAGGGCACCAGCAGCCGATCGCTACTGTCAAAGGCCAAATAGCCGTGCATCATGGCACTGATCCCCGCCCCTGCCAGATGGGTCAGCTCCGCGCCGCAAACCGCCTTTACATCTGCTGCCAAGGCGGCATAGCAGTCCTGCATACCGGCGATCACAGCTTCCTGGCTGTAAGACCACAAACCGTCCACCATTTGATTCTCCCACAGGTGGTGACCCTGGGCAATGATCCGATTATGCGCATCCAGCAGCACAGCCTTAATGCGGGTGGAGCCGAACTCCATACCCAATACGGCCTTGCCTGCGGTCACAGTTTGTGCGATCTCCTTTTGTCTGGCGATATCCATAGGCAGCTCCTTCATCTTTTCTGTCTTAATTTTACAGTATTCCCCTATCATTTGCAATACGCACGCAGCAGAAAAATCAAAAAAATACGGCAAACTGTTCGTACAGCTTGCCGCACTTTTTGTGCATTATTCCTGTGGCTGCGCCTCATCTTTTTCCTTGAGCGTCAAAATGCAGGAAGCCACCGTGTGCTTACGCACATCCAGCACCTGAATTTCCAGGTCCTCCGTCTCCACATCAAACTTGCTGCCATCCTTGGGAATGGTGCAGTACAGGCCGAAAATGTAGCCGCTGAGGGTTTCGTAAGTATCCACCGGCAGCTCCAGCCCGGTCAACTCCGCCACATCGTCCAGGGACACGCCGCCCTTGATCTTCCAGGAACGGTCAGTCAGAGGCACCACATCCGGCTGGGCGTTGGGCAGCTCCTGGTCGTTATCCAGGTCGCCTACCAGCTGTTCCAGCAGGTCGTTCATGGTGATAATACCCACCGTGCCGCCGTACTCGTCCAGCACCACGGCAAAGTGGTTGTGGCTCTTTTGCATCAGTTCAAAGAGCACGTCGATCTTCATGGTCTCCGGCACATAAATAGGCTGCACAAAAGCGTCCTTTGTCACCGCAGCGCGGGTCTTGTCGGCAATACGGAAAAATTTTTTGGAATCCAGCACGGCCACCACATTATCGATAGAGCCCTTGAACACCGGGTACAGACTATGGGTACTGGCGGAGATCTCTTTCTCCCAGGTGGTCACATCGTCGTCAATATCCAGCGCCTGAATATCCTTGCGATGGGTAGAAAACTCACCGGCGTCCTTGTCGTCAAACTCAAAAACATTGACGATCATCTTCTGCTCGGTCTTGTCAAAAATACCCTTTTGACCGCCCACATCTACCAGCATACGGATCTCTTCTTCCGACACCTCTTCATCGTCCCCATTCGGGTCAATACGCAGAATGCGCAGCACCAGGTTGGTAGAGGCAGTGAGCAACCACACCAGCGGGGCAAAGAATTTAGAGGACACATAGATCAGCCCGGACACACCCAGGGAGATCTGCTGGGTCTTTTTCATTGCCACCCGCTTGGGCACCAGTTCGCCAAATACCAGAGTCACATAAGACAGAATGATGGTAATGACGATCACGGCAATGGTATTCAGCGTGCTTTCTTTGATCTGCACACCCAAATCGTCCACCAACCAGCGCACAATCACATCGGAAAAGTTGTCCGCCGCAAAGGCGCTGCCCAAAAAACCGGACAAGGTAATAGCGATCTGAATGGTGGCGAGAAAGCCCGCCGGCTTTTCCGTCAGCTTACGCAGTCGCTTCGCTCTGCGGTTGCCGTCCTCTGCCAGCTTTTCCAGCTTCAACTCGTTCATAGAAACGATGGCGATCTCCGCGCTGGCAAAAACGGCGTTGACCGCAATCAAAATAACCTGAATAAAAAGTTGCCACCCAAGGGGTATGTCCAAAAAGAATTCCTCCAGTTAATAAATAATCTAAAATTTATGGTTAAACAACCAATTTCACTTCACTATATCAAATCCGGCGCAGATTGTCAATGCCAATCGTACCGGCCGCCCGATTGCACGGTAAGCCGCGCCTTTTGCGCATGATCCGGACTACGCAATAGCCACCGTTGCCGCATATACCGCCTTGGCGCCGTGCATACGCAGCATTTTGGCGCATTCGTTCAGCGTAGCGCCGGTGGTCTTTACATCGTCAATAAGCAGAACAGTCTTGTCCCATAGCGCGCTGTCGTCGATCACCGCATACGCACCGTACACATTCACCCGCCGACTGCGGGCGTTCTGCTTGCGTTGCGCCGGATTGTTGCGCACCTTCTCCAGCAGATCCGCATAGGGAATGTGCAACGCCCCTGCCACTCGGCGGGCCAGCAGTTCCGCTTGATTATAACCGCGTTTTCTGCGGCGGCGCCTGCCCAAGGGCACAGCTGCCACATAGTCAAAGGCCACATCGGCGAAATCCACGCGCACAGCGGCAGCCATACAGTCGCCCATATAATCCGCCAGCATGGGAAAATCGTAAAACTTCAAGTTATGAATAGCCGTCACCAAGCTGTCCCGATACACAAAGGGCGCGGTGACCCCGGCGTATTCATGGTGCTTACCCTTGCAGGTACAGTCTTTCTTGGAACGACCGCACAGCAGGCACTTGGGCCGAGCAATGGGACGCACCTTTTGGCAATCCGGGCAAAGGGGTTCATCCAGCGCCACCACCGTGCCGCACAGAGCGCAACGACGGGGAAAGAACCACCGCAGCACCCGCTCCAGCGCCGGGTTCATACGGTCAGGTACGGTGCGATCTTGGCATACAGCCCGTCACCGATACCGCGAATATCTTTGATCTGTTCCACAGAAGTATATTTGCCAATCTGCTCCCGATAGGCCAAAATCGCCGCCGCTCTTTGGTCACCGATACCTTGAATGGCGGTCAATTCCTCAAAAGTGGCCGTGTTCAGGTTCACCGGGTAGCTGACTGTGCCTGCGTTGCCGGAAGCGGTGGTTTGCGCAGCCGATGTTTAAGTAAAACTAATCTAAAAGAGAATTTACTTTTTCAGGAATTGTTTCGAATATCCGGAACAATTCTTCTTTCGTTTCTGCCCGCAACATGGCAATACGAGTCTCTTTAAAATTAGGAATCCCTTTGAACAACGGACTGGCAGCCAAGTGGCGGCGCACGGGCAAGATGCCCCTGCATTCATCAAGCAGATTCACACTGTCAATCACTTCCTGGCGAAGTACCTCCATACACCATTCAAAGCTGAGTGGCGGCAATTCCTCCCCCGTTTCCAGATAATGCTTTACTTCCTTGAATATCCAGGGACGTCCGAAGCTGGCACGACCGATCATGACGGCATCTACTCCGTAGCGGTCAAAACACTCCTTGCAGCGTTGGGGCGTTGTCACATCTCCGTTGCCAATGATAGGAATGTGCATCCTTTGATTGTTCTTTACTTCTCCGATCAGTGTCCAGTCCGCTTCTCCGGTGTACATCTGCGCACGGGTTCTACCGTGAATGGTCAGTGCGGCAATGCCGCAATCCTGTAGTTGTTCTGCCAGATCTACAATGATTTGATTGTTGGCGTCCCATCCCAAACGGGTTTTTACTGTGACAGGTATTTTGACTGCGTCCACTACGGCACGGGTAATTTCCAGCATCTTCGGAATATTTTGCAGCATTCCTGCTCCTGCTCCTTTTCCTGCTACTCTCTTCACGGGGCAGCCGAAGTTTATGTCGAGAATATCGGGCTGCGCCTGCTCTACGATCTTCGCAGCTTCGACCATCGTTTCCGTATCTTTACCATAAATCTGAATAGCTACAGGGCGTTCTTCATCGCTGATACTCAGCTTCTGTGCAGTCTTGCTGACAGAGCGTATCAGTGCATCGCTCGATACAAATTCAGTATATACCATGTCAGCTCCGAACTTTTTGCACATCAGGCGGAAAGCAGGATCTGTCACGTCCTCCATCGGGGCGAGTAGTA
>ERZ780137.445-NODE-445-length-35546-cov-5.318222_pt1 | contig 35546 bp, 28 predicted proteins | sample MGYA00511020_ERZ780137 | MGnify/ENA primary metagenome ERZ780137 (study PRJEB29588, sample SAMEA2157917) | human gut metagenome | biome: human gut; feature: human-associated habitat; material: faeces | place: Denmark | collected 2008/2010 ... | reverse complement strand
TAGCAAATTTCTGAAAAGCGTTCGAGTCCAATTAGCAAATATACATCATGCGGCGTATAAAAATCTCCCGGTAACAGAAGTGAAATTACCGGGAGAAGGAGGAACAAAAAAACGCTGCAAACCCCGAAAAAAGGCTTGCAGCGGTGCTTTCTGGCGTCCCAGAGAGGATTTGAACCTCCGACCCCACGCTTAGGAGGCGTGTGCTCTATCCAGCTGAGCTACTGAGACATTTTTAAGATTTATGCAATTTTCATTGCTCGAAGGAATCGAACAATCTGCCGCTTAGGAGGCGTGTGCTCTATCCAGCTGAGCTATATGGACGTGTCTGATATATGATTATAGCCCGATCAAAGTCGAACTGCAATCCCTTATTTAGTTTTTTTGAGGTGGCCGTTGTAACGCAACCTTAGGAGGCGCACGCTCTATCCTGGTGAGCTACGGAGGCATAACAGGGTTATTTTAACCCATGGTGTCATAAATGTCAACACTGCAAAAATGCATCCAGTTTCTGAACTTTTTGTTACAGCACTTGACTTTGATTTCAAAAAAGCCGATAATCATACCATTATACATTTAAAATAGGAGAAGTGCTGAATGCTCAAATTAAAAGGCATAACCAAGGACTATGCTGTCGGCGACGAGACTGTGCATGCGCTCAAGGGGATCGATCTTGAGTTCAGAAAATCCGAGTTTGTCGCCGTGCTCGGCCACTCCGGCTGCGGCAAAACAACGCTGCTGAACATCATCGGCGGTCTGGATCAGTACACAGACGGCGACCTTGTGATCAACGGCCGCTCGACCAAGGAATACACCGACCGCGACTGGGACACTTACCGCAACCACTCGATAGGCTTTGTTTTTCAGTCCTACAACCTCATTCCGCATCAGACAGTGCTTGCAAACGTCGAGCTTGCCCTCACCCTCTCGGGCGTGAGCAAATCAGAACGGCGCGAGCGTGCCGTCAAGGCGCTTGAACAGGTAGGACTTGGCGATCAGCTCGGCAAGAAGCCGAACCAGATGTCCGGCGGCCAGATGCAGCGCGTTGCGATTGCCCGTGCGCTGGTGAATGATCCCGATATTCTGCTTGCCGATGAGCCGACTGGTGCACTCGATTCGGAAACAAGCGTGCAGATCATGGAGATACTTAAGGAGATATCTAAGGATAAGCTCATCATCATGGTCACGCACAATCCCGAGCTTGCAGACAGCTACGCCTCGCGCATAATCAGGCTCAAGGACGGCCTTATAACCGGCGATACGATGCCGTATTCTGCGCAGGATGACGAGGCTGCGGAGCCTGTGCAGCGCAAAACCGCGATGAGCTATATCACCGCACTCTCGCTGTCGCTGAATAATCTCATGACCAAAAAGGGCCGCACGATACTCACCGCCTTTGCCGGCAGCATCGGCATAATCGGCATCGCGCTGATACTGTCGATCTCGACCGGCGTCAACAACTATATCGACCGTGTTCAGGAGGACACCTTGTCATCCTACCCGATCTCGATACAGGCAGAGTCGGTTGACATGTCGTCGCTCATGACCACGCTCATGGGCATAAACTCCGAAAACGCCGAGAACAAGCACGACAAGGACGCGGTTTACGGCAACACCATCATGTATGAAATGATGAACGCCATGACAAGTGCCGAGATCCAGGAAAACAACGTTACCGATCTCAAGGTGTTTCTCGACGAGCAGATGAGCAAGGATTCAAAGCTCAGTCAAAACGCGACGAACATCCAGTATACCTACAATCTGCCGATGAACCTTTACACCAAGGACGCCGACGGCAAGATCGTCAAATCCGACGTCATGAGCCTTATGAGCAAAATGCGCGCCGGCGTGATCGGCGACGAGGCAGAGCAATCGGTGAACCAGTCAATGAACAACATGTTCTCCTCCTCCGGCATGAGCAGCACACAAAGTCAGTTTGTCGTTTGGCAGGAGATGCTGCCCGGTGACGACGGGCTGATAAGCCCCATGCTGCAAAACCAGTACGACGTGCTGTACGGCAGCTGGCCGAAAAACTATGACGAGGTCGTTCTGATCGTTGACGAAAACAACGAGGTATCGGACATGGTGCTGTACGCGCTGGGTCTTAAGTCCTCAAACGACATGCTGTCGGCCATGACGGGCTACATGAGCGGCGAGGAAGTTGACACAACAAAGCTCGAAAGCTGGAGCTATGCCGACGTCTGCAAAAAGACATTCAGCCTCATCCTCCCTGCCGACTGCTGGCAGAAGGACCCCGAAACGGGCAAATATAAGGATATCAGCAGCGATGAGCTTGGCCTTAAAACACTGTACGCCAACGGGATTGAGCTTAAAATAGTAGGCGTAGTTCGCCAGAGCGCGGATGCCGTCACCGGCATGATGAACGGTGCGATAGGCTATACAAACGCGCTGACAAAATACGTTGTCGAGCAGACGGCGCAGAAGGAGCTTGTCAAGCAGCAGCTTGACGATGCTCAGCACGACGTGTTCACCGGGCTGCCGTTTAAAGAAAACGACAAGGCGCTATCCTCTGACGATATCAAGAAGGCCGTTGAGGATTACTGCGCCGGCATAGATCAGGCGAAGAAAGCCGAGCTTTATGTAGCTTACATGTCGCTTGCTCCGGACTCGTATGTAAGCTCAATGATAGACGAAAAGCTTGACGGCGTATCGCGCGAGGATATCGAAAAGCAGGTCGTTGAAAGCTATCCAGAATACGCCGACATGCTTTCGGCAATGGATGACGACACGCTGTTTAGCTACATGCGCGAAATGATGACCGAGCAGATAAAAAACGCCTATGCCGACGAGGTGAAAAAGCAGATGAGTCAGCTTTCCACAGCTTCCCTCGCCGAGGCGTTTGACAACTGCTATCTCACCGACGCAGGCTACAGGCTTATTTACGACGAGCTGATGCCGGAGACCTTCTCCGATTCAAGCTATGAGAAGAATCTGCGCACGCTGGGCTATGTTGATCTCGACTCGCCCTCCGGTGTCAACATCTATGTTGCAACATTCGCCGCAAAGGATGCCGTCGCGGAGGTTATAGAGGATTATAACTCCACAGTCGATCCCGAGGATCAGATAAACTACACAGACTATGTTGCGCTTATTATGAGCTCCGTCACTACGATAATCGATGTCATATCCTATGTTCTCATCGCATTTGTCGCAATAAGCCTCGTTGTTTCGAGCATAATGATAGGTATTATCACCTATATCAGCGTTCTCGAGCGTACGAAGGAGATCGGCATTCTGCGCGCTATCGGCGCTTCTAAGAAGGATATCTCGAGCGTGTTTAACGCCGAGACCGTTATAGTCGGCTTCGGTGCCGGACTTATCGGCATTCTGGCAACGATACTGCTGTGCATCCCGATAAACGCCGTTGTCCACCACCTTACCGGCATTTACTCGATAAACGCCGTACTTCCGCCGCTTGCGGCCATAGCGCTTATTGCCATCAGCATGCTGCTGACGGTCGTTGCCGGACTTATTCCCTCGCGCGTTGCGGCAAACAAGGATCCCGTCGTCGCTCTGCGAACCGAATAAAACTAAAGCACGCTCCCTCGGAGCGTACTTTTTGATATGCAAAAGCCACGGCTGTGCGCCGTGGCTTTAAATTATTTATGAAGCATAGTATATGCTTTTTCACGGGCTATGGCGCGCTGGAGCGAAAGCTCGGCTCGCTTCATATCAGTGTTCGCGGCATGTGCTTCAATGCGCTGACGCGCTCTGCGCTCGGAAGCCTGAGCACGGGCAAGGTCAATGCTCTCTGCTCTCTCAGCCGTGCGCGCAAGCAGGATGACCTCATTATCGACGACGCTGAGAACACCGCCGCTTATTGCGGCAAAATGATCCTCACCCTCGCAGACATATCTGACAACGCCCTCCTTGAGCGCCCCGATCATTGGAGCATGGTCGGAAAGCACGCCGACGTCGCCGTCGGAAAGCGGTATGAGCGCATAGCTTGCCATCGAATCGCAGACCACACCGTCTGCCGTTGCGATCTGAAAATGGATCTTATCTGCCATGGCGCTTTACCTGAACTGATCGCGCTTTGCGAGCACTTCGTCGATAGTTCCGCACATGAGGAACGCCTGCTCGGGCAGATCGTCGCACTCGCCGCCCAAGATAGCCTGGAAGCCGCGGATGGTGTCCTCCATCTTGACATATGCGCCCTTTACGCCGGTGAAGTTTTCGGCAACGTGGAACGGCTGCGAAAGGAAGCGCTGGATCCTTCTTGCGCGGCTGACGGTGGCCTTATCCTCAACGCTCAGCTCATCCATACCGAGAACTGCAATGATATCCTGCAGCTCCTTGTACTTCTGGAGCACAGCCTGAACCGCGCGCGCAGTTTCGTAATGCTCCTTGCCGAGGATGTTCGGATCAAGGATACGCGATGTGGATTCGAGCGGATCGACAGCCGGGTAAATACCGAGCTCTGAGATGCTTCTTGACAGAACGGTGGTTGCGTCAAGGTGAGCAAACGCCGTTGCCGGAGCAGGGTCGGTAAGGTCGTCGGCAGGAACGTAGATCGCCTGAACCGAGGTTACAGAGCCGTTGCGCGTGGAGGTTATACGCTCCTGCAGCGAGCCCATTTCGGTCGCCAGAGTCGGCTGATAGCCGACGGCCGAGGGCATACGTCCGAGCAGCGCCGAAACCTCGGAGCCTGCCTGAGTGAATCTGAATATGTTGTCGATAAACAGCAGCACGTCCTGGCCGGACTCATCACGGAAGTTTTCCGCAATGGTAAGGCCCGACAGAGGAACACGCAGACGCGCTCCGGGCGGCTCATTCATCTGGCCGAATACGAGCGCCGTTTTGTTGATAACGCCGGACTCGGTCATTTCATGCCAGAGGTCATTGCCCTCACGGCTGCGCTCGCCGACGCCTGCAAACACGGAGTAGCCGCCGTGCTCGTAAGCTACGTTGCGGATAAGCTCCATGATAAGCACGGTCTTACCGACGCCTGCACCGCCGAACAGGCCGATCTTGCCGCCCTTGGAGTAAGGTGCAAGCAGGTCAACGACCTTGATGCCGGTTTCGAGTATTTCGGTAGACGGAGCAATATCCGTAAACGCAGGCGCCTGCCTGTGAATTGGCATATACTCTTCGGCGTTTACTGCGCCCTTGCCGTCGATAGGCTCGCCGACGACATTGAACATGCGGCCGAGCGTCGCTTCACCGACCGGCATTTTAATGGGTGCTCCCGTATCGACCGCCGGGCAGCCGCGAGACAGTCCGTCGGTGGAAAACAGCGAGATGCATCTTACGCTGTTATCGCCGATGTGCTGCACAGCCTCCATGACGATCTTCTTGTCCTCGAGCTTTACCTCGATCGCATTATAAATATCCGGCAGTTTACCGGAGGGAAACTGGACGTCAACAACAGGGCCTATGACCCTTCTGATTATTCCGTTTTCCATTGACATACCTCCTGTTTAAGGGGTTTTAAAGGGATGATTACTTTTTCTTTTTAAGCGCGGATGCACCGCCGACGATCTCGGATATCTCGGTCGTGATCGCGGCCTGGCGCGCGCGGTTGAGCTTGAGATCAAGCTCGGAAATGAGACTCTTGGTGCTGTCGGCAGCGGCGGTCATTGCGGTCATGCGCGCCGAGTGCTCACCGCACTTGGAGTCGAGCAGAACGCTCATTATCTTGTTGTTAAGATAAAGCTGCATTACGCTTTCAAGAACGCTGTTCGTGTCCGGCTCGAAGATGAATATTCGGCCGTGACCCTGATTTTCGCTCTTCTCCGGCGCGGCAGGAAGATACTGCACGCAGGTAGCGTCCTGACGCAGAGCCGTTACATAGTGCTGATAGATAAGGTGGACCTCGTCATATTCGCCGCTTGTGAACAGCCCCTTGAGGTAATCGGCTACCTCAAGCGCCTCATCAATATTCGGCGTATCGCTCAGCTCTGCAAAGGTCTTTATTACGTTGAGTCTGCTGTTTGCAAGAACATCCTTGCCCCAGCGGCCGCAGACAACAAGACCGTAGTCCTTGCCGCCCTGCTTGATGACCGAATTTGCATAGTGCAGTATCGAGCTGTTATACGCTCCGCAAAGGCCGCGGTTGCCCAAAAACAGGACATAGCAGACCTTTTTGACCTCTTTATGAGGCTTTATGAAGCGGTTATCAAGCCCCGACGAGGCCGACAGCAATGTGTCCATGACTTCCTGACTCTTTTCGGAGAAGGGGCGCATGGCCTGCATGCTGCTCTGAGTTCTGCGCAGCTTTGAGACCGCAACCATTTTCATGGCCTTGGTTATCTGCTCAGTATTCTTCACGCTTTTGATTCGCGTGCGTATGGCGCGCATATTAGCCATTTATGCCCCTCCCTTCTCTGCTTCTCAGAAAGTTTTCTTGAAATTTACGATACATTCTTTAAGCTTAGCCTGCTGATCTGCACTCAGCTTCTTGCCGCTGAGCACTTCGCCCTGAAATTCAGGGTAACTGCGGTTTACATAATCAATAAGCTCAGACTCGAAACGTGCGATGTCCGAAAGCTCGAGGTCGTCGGCATAGCCCTCGGAAACTGCGAAGATCGCAATTACCTGATCGGCTGCGCTCATAGGCACATACTGTCCCTGCTTGAGGACCTCGGTCATGCGAGCGCCGCGATGCAGCGTATCGCGAGTGGACTTATCCAGATCCGATCCGAACTGTGCAAACGATGCAAGCTCGCGATACTGAGCAAGGTCAACACGCAGACGGCCTGCGACCTGCTTCATTGCGCCGAGCTGAGCGGCACCGCCGACACGGGATACCGAAAGACCGACGTTTATTGCCGGGCGAACGCCGGAGTGGAACAGATCACTCTCAAGGAAGATCTGACCGTCGGTGATGGAAATGACGTTTGTCGGGATATAAGCGGAGATATCGCCTGCCTGCGTTTCGATGATCGGCAGAGCAGTCATGCTGCCGCCGCCGGATTCTGCGTTGAGTCGAGCTGCTCTTTCAAGCAGTCTGGAGTGCAGGTAGAAAACATCGCCGGGGTATGCTTCGCGTCCGGGCGGTCTCTGAAGCAGCAGAGAAATTTCACGATAAGCGGTGGCCTGCTTGCTCAGGTCATCGTATATTATGAGAACGTCCTTGCCGTTGTACATGAAGTATTCGCCCATTGCAGCGCCTGCGTAAGGCGCGATATAAAGCATGGGAGCCGGCTCAGATGCCGTTGCGGCAACGACGATCGTGTAATCCATCGCGCCGTGGCTGCGCAGCTTTTCGACAACGCTCGATACGGTGGATTCCTTCTGGCCGATGGCAACGTAGATGCAGATGACATCCTTGCCCTTCTGGTTGATGATAGCATCAAGCGCGATCGCGGTCTTACCTGTCTGGCGGTCGCCGATGATAAGCTCACGCTGGCCGCGGCCGATAGGAACAAGCGCATCTATAGCCTTCAGGCCGGTCTGCAGAGGCACGGAAACGGGCTCTCTTGAAAGCACGCTCGGAGCCGGGCTTTCGACCGGGCGGAAAGAGTCGGTCTTGATGGGGCCTTTGCCGTCGATGGGGCTGCCCATTGCGTCAACAACGCGGCCTATAAGCGCATCGCCGACGGGGACCTCGACGATCCTGCCTGTACGGCGGACACTGTCGCCCTCCTGAAGATGGCCGAACGGTCCGAGCAGAACAACGCCGACATTGTTCTTGTCCAAATCCTGCACCATGCCCTTGAGTCCGCCGGGGAACTCGAGCATCTCGCCTGCCATAACGTCGGCAAGGCCGGATACGCGGCAGATACCGTCGCCGAGGGTGAGAACCTCGCCGGTCTGGAATACGTCTATATCGCCGTTGACCTTCTCAAGCTGCTGCTTGATTCCGTCGGCGATAGATCTCATCTGACTGTCGCTCTGGCGGGTGTTGTCTTCAACATCCTGGCTGAGCCTGTCGAGCGTGTGGGCAAGCGTTCCGTCATAAACTGTATCGCCCACCTGCATACGCACGCCGCCTATAACATCGGAATCGACCTCATTGTGGCATGAGATAAAGGTCTCGCATATTATCTGCGTGAGCTTCTTCATTTCCTCGTCGCTCAGCGGCTGCGCGCTCTTTATTGAAATGTCAAGTTTTTTAAGTTCGTTCATGTTCAAAATGTCACTCGGCATTGCCGATACCAATTCTTTAATTTGTTCGATAAACTTATCATTCAGCGCCTGCTTGGAGTCCTCAAAACTGCCGTTGCGAAGTACCTCTGCGGTTATCTCAGCCACGCGGCGCACAGCGTCGGACGACACTCTGTCGCGCATCTGAGCCATAAGCTGGCCTTCGCTCTTTTCGGCATTCTCGATAAGGCTTTTTGCCTCCTGCTCGCCGGCAGCCGCTATCGCCGCTCCGTCGGCCTTAGCCTGAGCCTCGGCATCCTTGAGAAGCTGCTGCTTGCGCTCTTCGTTTTCGGCTCTGGCTTTTTCGATATCCTCTCCGAGGGCTTTGGCCTGCGCCTTTGCCTTTTCGGAGTTTTCAATCTCCTCGCCTATGCCGCGTCTGCGGCTGCCGAACATCTTGTCGAAAAGATTCATCTTGCGGCAGATGAAATACAGAGCGCCGAACAGTATGATAAAGTTAACTATTTTCCATATGATATCCACTTGAGAACTATCCCTCCTTTCCCGTAATTCCTGTTATACATCGGGATCATTCCTTGGTTTTGCTGACACAATCGTCGATGAGCGCCTTGTTATCCTCTGCGCCGCCGACAAGACGGTCGGACAACAGAGCGACAAGCTCGGGCATACTGCCGTCAATTTCGCCGACGGCGGCCTTTTCCTCGTTTTTCACTCGCTCACGGACGTTTTTATGAAGCTGCTCGGCCTCGGCATGGGCGGCGTTGAGCACCTCGCCCTTTGCCTTTTCGGCATCGCTGCGCGCCGCGTTTATAACGCCGCGTGCATCAGCGCCGGTCTGAGCAAGCTCCTGTGCAAGCTGTGCCTTGTTCTCTTCAAGTGCGGTCTCGGCTTTCTTTCCCTCGGCAAGGCCTTCGTCAATGCGTGCCTTGCGCGCGTCCATAAAGCTGAGAACGGGCTTGAAAAGGAATTTGTTCAACAGGAACATAAACAGGAAGAAGCTGATAATAGTAAGTATGAACTCAGGTACGCTGATCTGCAGTCCAACTATGTCTAAAATCAATCTGGTCTCCCCCTTTCAAGATGCTATTTCTATTCTTACATCTTGGCAATAAGCATGAATGCGATGACCAGACCATAGATGGCCAGCGCTTCCATAAAGCCCATTGCAAGGATCATGACAGACTGAAGCTGACCTTTCATATCCGGCTGACGTGCCATACCCTCAAGTGCCTTCGAGGCTGCAAGACCCTGGCCGATACCGACGCCGATCGTGCTCAGGCCGATGGCCAGTGCAACGCCTATTGCGATAAGACCCTGTGCTATTGACATTTGTGTTTCCTCCTATAATTGTGTATGTGTTTACTTGTTTATTCTTCGTCTTCGGTGGCTTCATTGATAAAGACGGCAAGCAGCATGGTAAATACCATTGCCTGAATGAAGCAGAACAGAAGACTCAGTATATGCATGACTATAGGCAAACCTACGGGGAACAGTTCAAACAGCGTTTCAGCTGCAAGCTCTTCGCCGTAAATATTGCCGTAAAGTCGCAATGCCATAGAAAGCGGTCGCGTAAACTGCTCGAGAATCAAGATTGGGAACAGGAACGCAAATGGCTTGAAGAACGTGCCGAGGTATTTGCCAAGGCCATGCTTTTTTATGCCGGACGACTGGATGGCGACAAAAGATATGGTCGACAGCGCCGCCGTTACCGTCAGCACCGATGTAGGGACCGTGAACAGATCTCCCGATCCGGGAATAAGTCCCGAATAGTTGCAGACGATGATCAGGATGAAGAACGACGCCAGCATCGGGAAATAGTGCCGCGCCTTCTTCTCTCCCAGGACTCCGGCAAAGAAGTTCAAAAGTCCGCCCACAGCCATTTCCGCAATGTTTTGCAGCGGGCCGGGCACGTCTTTCATCTTGCGCGTCGCTATTATGCTAAACAGCAAAATAACCGCCATTATCACCCACATAGAATAGATAGTCTTGGTCGGCATCAAAAAGTTTTCAAAGAATTCTTTCAATTATTTTTCACCTCCGTCCGCCGTATCTTTACTTTGCGGCTGAGTTTTGTTGACCATCATCTTCAAAAACAGCATTCCGCCGCCGGACAGACCGACGGCCGCCGCAATGAGGGTTGCCATCATCGGAAGATCATACGCCCTGCAAACAAAAAAACACACGGCAAGAGCCGCCGCGTCAAGCAGCAGCCGCAGCATATTAACGCCCATGACGGCAGCCATATTTGACGCATTCATGTTCGCTTTGCTTATGCGCATGTTGATATACGCCACCGCAGCGCCGAGCACGGCACCGCCGAGCACCGATAAAATGTCTGTAAGGTTCATACGCCTTCCTCATTAGAGCAACAAGTCAAACTATTTTATAACATTATTATTTAACAACAAATTAACGCGAAATGCAACGTGTTTTTGCGCATTTTTCAGCATTTTTTAATAATTGCACAATTTCTGTGTGATTGTCGGTTTCCCTCTGCGTATTACTTTGACAGTCTGCATTTGCCTTGCATCCGCATCGAAAGCCGAAAAAACGGTGAAAACGCAAGGAGTCGGGACTTCCCGGCTTCTTACGTTTTCACGCGCTGTTTACTTATTTAATATGTCCATAAATTCCTCGCCTGTTATGGTTTCCTTTTCATACAGGAACCGTGCAAGCTCATCGAGCTTATCGCGGTTATCGGTGAGTATCTTTATCGCCTTATCGTGCTGCTTTTTTATAAGCGCGACCACCTGACGGTCGATCTCGGCCTGAGTATCGGCAGAGCACGCAAGAGACGTATCGCCGCCGAGATACTGGTTATTTACCGTTTCCATTGCGACCATGTCAAAATCCTCGCTCATGCCGTAGCGCGTTATCATCGCACGGGCAAGCTTTGTCGCCTGCTCGATATCGTTGGATGCGCCCGTCGTTACTGAGCCGAACACGACCTCCTCGGCTGCACGGCCACCTGTGAAGGTAGCTATTTTGTTTTCTATCTCAGCCTTGCTCATGAGATAGTGGTTGCCCTCTTCGACCTGCATGGTGTAGCCCAGCGCGCCGGAGGTGCGCGGAACGATCGTGATCTTCTGCACGGGCGCGGAATTAGTCTGCTTTGCGGCGACAAGAGCATGCCCTATCTCGTGATATGCAACTATGTGCTTTTCATGATCGGTCATGATGGCGTTTTTCTTCTGGTAGCCTGCTATGACGACCTCGATGCTCTCTTCAAGATCGGCTTGACTTGCAAAGCGCCGTCCGTCGCGCACGGCGCGCAGGGCCGCTTCATTAACGATGTTTGCAAGCTCTGCGCCGGAGGCGCCGGAGGCCATGCGTGCGATCTTATTAAAATCAACATCCTCGGCTATCTTTATCTTCTTGGCGTGGACCTTGAGGATCTCCTCCCTGCCCTTGAGGTCGGGAAGCTCAACGGGAACGCGGCGGTCAAAGCGGCCGGGGCGCGTGAGCGCCGGGTCGAGCGATTCGGGGCGGTTTGTTGCGGCAAGGATTATTACGCCGTTATTGCCCTCAAAGCCATCCATCTCGGTGAGAAGCTGATTAAGCGTCTGCTCGCGCTCATCGTTTCCGCCAAGCTGACCGTCACGCTTCTTGCCGATAGCGTCGATCTCGTCGATGAAAACTATACAGGGTGCTTTTTCCTTTGCCTGCTTGAACAGATCGCGCACCTTGCTCGCACCCATGCCGACAAACATCTCGACAAACTCGGAGCCGGACATCGAGAAAAACGGAACATCCGCTTCGCCGGCTACGGCCTTAGCGAGCATGGTCTTGCCGGTTCCCGGAGGGCCGACAAGCAGTATGCCCTTGGGCATTGACGCGCCGATCTCGCGATATTTGCCGGGATCGTGCAGATAATCGACTATCTCGGAGAGGTTTTCCTTTGCCTCATCCTCGCCTGCCACGTCTGCAAATTTAATGCCCTCGGCGGATTTAACGTATACTCTTGCATTGGACTTGCCCATGTTGAACATCATGGAGTTTCCGCCGCCCATCTTCTCCATCATCTTGCGCGACATAAACTGCCCGAGAGCGACAAACAGTATGATCGGCAGCACCCACGCAAGGATGCTCACCAATGCCGAGGTCTGCTCGATCTCCTCGCCGGTGGTGGAAACATTTGCGTCAAGCAAATGCGAAACGAGATCGTTATCCGGCAGCATTGCGGTCTTATAGATCTTGCTGTTGTCATTTCCCTGGAAAAGAATGCGGTTGTTCTGCTGCTGGATCTCAACAGCGCTTACCTGCCCTTTATCGACCATTTCAATAAAGGTGTTGTAATCCACTTCCTTGATCTGATGCTCGCTTATCCACGGCATTGCGACAAAATTGAACACCAGCAAAAGGATGAGCACTATCGTATAGTAATACATCAGCGGCTTTTTGGGGGATTTAACTTCGTTCATGTATTTTACTCCCATCAAAATATATATTGTGTATAGTTTAACACCACAAAGAGCAATATTTCACGAAAATTTTGTTAATAGTTTTATGCATTAGCATACACTATTTGATTATTTGTTCGTTATTCTGAGCATTCTGTATCCGATGCCGACGTGAGTCTGGATATACTGAACGCCGTTTGAGTTTTTTTCCAGCTTTCGGCGCAGTGTTGCCATATAAACGCGAAGCGACGATACGTCAGACGCGGTTGGGCTTCCCCATACCTCTTTTAAAATGTAATTGTGCGTGAGCACCTTGCCGGTGTTTTTCGCAAGAAGGCACAGGAGCTTGTACTCTATCGGAGTGAGGTGTATTTCGACGTCGGATATATACACGCAGCCGGCCGAATAGTCGATACGCATATCGCCGTTTTCGTATGTGCTGGATTCCTCGCCGATCCTGTCACCGTCGTATCTGACACGTCTGAGTGCAACGCGCAGGCGCGCAAGCAGCTCATCGACGGAAAACGGCTTTGTCAGATAATCGTCCGCTCCGGCATCGAGCGCCGAGACCTTGTCAAAATCCTCGCTGCGCGCCGAGACCACAATGATCGGCATATTGCTCCACGAACGGATCTTTTTTATTATCTCAACTCCGTCCATATCCGGCAGACCGAGGTCAAGCAGAACAACATCCGGCTTGCACGATAATGCCTCCATAACGGCACCCGCTCCGGTAGCTGCGCGCTTATAGGCGTAGTCCTGCGTTTCAAGCGTTGCCGAGATAAGATTAGCAACGGCATTATCATCCTCAACTATAAGTATCTGCGGTTTATTCATCAGGCTGCACCTCCGCCCTTTTCAAATCGAATGTAAACACCGCGCCGTGCGGCGTGTTATCTGAAACCTCTATGCTGCCGCCGTGCGCTTCAACAATGCTTTTGCACAGCGCAAGCCCGAGGCCGAGGCCGCGTCTTGCGTCGCTGCTTGCTTTGTTTCCGGTGTAAAACATATCAAATATCTTTTCTTTTGCCTCGTCGCTTATGCCGTTTCCGTCATCGGTAACGCTTATAAGCACTCTGTCATCCCGTGCCGACGCTTCAAGGCAGATACGCGAGCCTCGAGGCGTGTATTTCACGGCGTTGTTAATAAGGTTAATTACAACCTGCACTATGAGCCTTGCGTCCATATATGCCATGAGCAGCTCATCATCAAGCTTAACTTCCAGCTCATGCTCCGACAGCAGCCTGTCCGAATGCGAAACGGCCTCGCGGAAGATATCGTCCAGAAGCTCCGGCTGCATGTTTTCAATTCTGCTGCCGCCCTCCATGCGCGTTATAGAAAGAAGGTTTTCAACAAGGTCTATGAGCCAGTGCGCATCGTCGTACACCGAAACATACATCTGTCTGCGCTTTTCCTCGGGAAGCTCGTTTTCCATTAGCAGCGCCGCGGTGCCGGATATATTCGTCAGCGGCGTACGCAGATCGTGAGATATGGCACGCAGAAGGTTTGACCGTAGCTCCTCGGCTCTTGCCTTTTCTTCGATCCTGCGCTTTTCGATGCGGTTATACTCATTTTCAAGCACAAGGCCGCACTCGTCAAGTATCGCAACTGTCAATGTCTTTTCAAAGCTTTCAAGCATCGGGGTGGCTTTCATGGCTACGCCTGCAACGGCAAACACTCTGCCGTTTGCGTGGATGGCCATGTAAATTCCGTTTGATTTCTGCCGCGTATCCGTTCCGTTTCCGGCGCGGCGGTCGTTCTCTAACACCCACCGTGCGCTGTCGCGATCATACTGCGTAAGATAATCGTCAAAGCCGGCGTTTTCGTTCACGGGAAACAGCATCGGCTCGCTCAAATCGCCGTTTTCAACGGGGTATATCAGAACGCTGCACTCAAGCAGCTTGACAAGCTGCCCGGCAGTCACGGTAAGTATTTGCTCTGTACCTATCGCCTGCTGAAGCTTCTGGCTTGTTTCGAGAAGTATTTCGGTTCTGTACACTCTCAGCGCCGTCTGATGCGTTTGGCGCTTTATTCTCGCCGTTATCGACGATATGAAAAACGCCGCTGCAAACATGACGATGAACGTCATAATGTGGCTCGGGTCGGAAAACAGCGAAAAATAAGGCTCCGTGAAAAAGAAGTTGAATATCAGAACCGAGAGTATGGACGCTGCAAGACTGTAGCTGCGCCCGGCGGTGAGCATGGCAATGCCGAGAACGCCAATTATATAAATTACTATAACATTTGCCGTAGAAAAGCCGAGGTCGTAGAAAAGGTAGCCTATGCCGGTGCAGAAAGCGAACAGAACGGCGGTTATAAGCGCATCGCGAAGACTGAGCTGCTCCTGACTGCGTGCCGAGCCGCGCGGCGTATCCGAGGTCTCGCTTTTGTCTGGGATTATATATATGTCTATATCGGACGCAAGCTCACCCAAGCGATCGACTATGCTCTTTTTTGAAAAAATGCCGCGCTTGCCGGGGCTTCGTCCTATCACTATCTTTGTCGAACCGGAAACGCGCGCATACTCGGCTATGACTGCCGCGGCATCATCTCCGTAAAGCGTTCTGATCTGTGCTCCGAGTTGCTTTGCAAGCCGGATATTTTCCGCAAGGCGGCTGTCAGGCTCGGCAGCATAATTTGCAGGCTCAACAAAAAGCGCCGTGAGCGTTCCGTGGAATGCCTCGGCTATTTTGGCTGCCGCTCTGACGACACGCGCATTTGTCGGCGAGCCGGACAGGCACACAAGTATTTTTTCCTCGCGCTGCATTCTTCCACCTCATTTCTGCCGCAATTATAGCATATAAAACGGCGCCAGAAAACCGTTTCCCCATTTTTAGTCTGTGTTTTAATGAAACTTTAATGTTTTGGGCGATCCTCTAATCCCATTATAATGCCGCCGGTGCTATAGTCTAATCACAATGCTATAGTCTAATCACAAAAAGATCAAACGAGGCGCGATTTATGAAAATCATTATAGTCGGCTGCGGTAAAATTGGCCAAAGCATTCTGCAAAGCCTTATAAGCGAGGGACATGAGATCGTTGTTGTTGACTCCAACCGTGAGGTCATAGACAGCGTCAGCACAAACTACGATGTCATGGGCATATGCGCTGCCGGCACGCATTTCAAAACTCTGTCGGACGCAGGAGCCGACAGCGCCGAGCTTTTCATCGCGGCAACTGGCTCGGACGAGATAAACATGCTAAGCTGCTTTCTTGCAAAGCGAATGGGTGCAAAGCACACCGTTGCGCGCATACGCGGCAGCGAATACACCAGTGAAAATCTTAACTTTATCAAAAATCAGCTTGAGCTTTCGATGGTCATCAACCCCGAAAGGCTCACGGCAAAGGCCATATACAATATTCTGAAGTTTCCCTCGGCCGTAAAATCAGAGAGCTTCACAAGAAGCCGCTTTGAGATGGCCGAAATGAGCGTAAAGCCCGGCTCTGCGCTCGACGGAGTTGAGCTTTCGGCGCTGAGAGCAAAAAGCGGCGCATCGTTTCTCGTGTGCGCCGTGCTGCGCGACAAAACCGCATACATCCCACGCGGAAGCTTTGTGCTGCGTGCAGGAGATAAGCTCGGCCTTATAGCCGCGCCCGAGGATATGCAGAAGCTGCTCGGCAACATGGGCATACTGCAAAAGCGCACAAAGCACGTGATGCTGCTCGGTGCAAGCCGCATAGCGGAATACTTGAGCGATGAGCTTATCCGCAGCGGAAACGGCGTAAAAATAATCGAAAAGGACGCAAAGCGCTGCGACGATATATCCGCCGCGCTCGGCGGCAGCGCCGTGGTCATTCACGGCGACGGTTCGCAGCACGATCTTCTCGACGAGGAGGGGCTGGACGGTGCCGATGCGTTCGTTGCGCTCACGGGAATGGACGAGGAAAACCTGCTGCTTTCGTACTACGCGCTCGACCGCGGCGTGCCGAAGGTTATCGCCAAGCTCAACCAGGACGCATACCACGAGCTTTCGGAGCATCTGGGCGTTGAGTGCACCGTATCGCCAAAGCACATAACTGCCGACGTTCTGCTTAGATACGCCCGTGCGCTGCAAAACTCCATGGGCAGCAGAGTAGAAACGCTTTACAGCCTCATGAACGGCAAGGTCGAGGCGCTTGAATTTATCGTTTCTCCCGATTTCGGCTACACGGGCATTCCCGTAAAGCAGCTTGACCTCAAGCCCGACATTCTGTTGGCCGGAATAATCCGCGGCGGCAAGAACATCATCCCCTGCGGCGACGACGTTATATTGCCCGACGACCGCGTGATAATAATTGCTGCCGGCAGAAAGCTGTACGATCTTTCGGATGTGATAGCAAAATGAAGATAAAGCTTGTTTTTCATACAGTCGGCAGAGTGCTTCTTCTCGAGGCCGCGCTTATGCTGCTTCCGCTTGCCGTTTCGCTGATCTACGGCGAAAGCTGCGCACTTGCATTTGCGATATCTGCCGCTTCCTCCGCCGCTATAGGAGCGGCGCTCAAACGTTTCTGCCGCAGCGAGAGCAAGAACCTGTACACTCGCGACGGGCTTGCGATAGTGGCTCTGTCATGGATAGGAATATCGCTGTTCGGCGCATTGCCGTTTGTCATAAGCGGCAGTATACCGTCGTTTATAGATGCGTTTTTTGAAACCGTTTCCGGCTTTACGACAACGGGCGCATCGATCCTCACGGATGTTGAAGCGCTCGGCCACGGTCTGTTATTCTGGCGCAGCTTCACGCACTGGGTCGGCGGCATGGGCGTGCTTGTGTTCATAATGGCCGTAATGGAAAAAACGCCTGAGCGCTCGGTGAACATTCTCCGCGCTGAGATGCCGGGGCACAACGTGGATAAGCTCACCCCCCGGGCAAGCGGAACGGCAAAGATCCTGTATTACATATATCTTGCCCTCACCGTGCTCGAAGCGGTGCTCCTTTTATGCGGCGGCATGCCGCTGTTTGACAGCATCGTTCACGCGCTCGGCACGGCCGGCACCGGCGGATTTGGGATCAAGGCCGACAGTATCGCGTCATACTCGCACTTCTGCCAATGGGTGATAACCGTGTTTATGCTGCTGTTCGGCGTGAGCTTTAACATGTACTATCTGCTGCTTATCAAAAGATGGCGCGAGGTGCTCAAGTCAAACGAGCTTAAATGCTATCTGGGCATAAGCCTTGCGGCAATGATAATCATCGCGCTGAGCATCATGCCGCTGTACGGCAGCATTGCCGACGCGGTGAGGCTTTCCGCATTTCAGGTATCCTCCATCGTCACGACGACAGGCTACGCCACCGCGGATTTTGATGCCTGGCCGAGTCTTGCAAAGGCAGTTTTGCTCATCCTTATGTTCTTTGGCGGCTGCATGGGTTCAACGGCAGGCGGTCTTAAAATGAGCCGCGTTACAGTGCTTGCGCAGATAGCGCGCAACGACCTGCGCCGTGCTCTGCGTCCGCGCGAGGTAAGCTCTGTTATTTTAAACGGCCGGCGCGTTGACGCGCAGGGCGAAAGGCAGATACTTTCTTACTTTGCGCTGTATATTGCGGTCATAGGAGCCGTATTTTTGCTCATAAGCTTTGAGCCGTTCGGGATAGAGACCAATTTCTCGGCTACCGTGAGCTGCGTGAACAACATCGGCCCCGGCTTCGGGCAAGTCGGCCCGAGCTTGAGCTTTGCCGGTTATTCGGCGTTTTCAAAGCTTGTTTTGTCATTTGCCATGCTGCTCGGCAGGCTTGAGATATACCCCCTGCTTCTGCTGCTGTCTCCGCAGCTTTGGACTAAGAGATGAGGTGCCGTTATGGACATTGAAAGTGTTGTTCTTGTTATATCAGTCATACTGCTGTTTGTTATCGGCTACATTGCCGTGGGCGTGCTCATCCCCGACCCGAGGAAGCTCAGAAAGCGCAGAAACAGGCGCAGAAACAGGCGCAGAAACAGGCGCAGAAAGTAAAAAAACACCGCACGGTTTTCCGTGCGGTGTCTGAATATTTAAGATCAGATCCTGCTGTTTATCCAAGCGAGGATATCGGCATAGACCTCAGCCTTGTTTATCTCGTTTAGCATTTCGTGGCGGCCGTCCTTATATAGTTTTATGGAGACATCCTTCATGCCGGCCTTTTTGAAGTTTTCGTACGCAAGCTTAACGCCCTTGCCGCATTCGCCGACGGGGTCCTTATCGCCGGACATAAAGTAAACGGGCATATCCTTCTTCATTGACTTGAGATTATTGACGTTTGTAATGAACTTAACTCCGGTCATCATATCCCTGAACAGGCTGCATGTCGGTATAAAGCCGCAAAGCGGATCGGCAATATATTTATCCACAACCTCCGTATCACGCGTGAGCCAATCATACTCGGTGCGCGGATTTTCATATATCTTATTATAGCTTCCGAAGGCGAGGTTATTGAGGAACTTGCTGTAATGATGCGCGCCCTTGAGAGCCGTGACGAGATTTCCCATAAAAAGGCCGCCGTTTACAAGCGCCGCGCCCTGATTGCCGGTGCCGCTTATTATCGCAGCGTCAAAACCGCCGGGATAACGGATAATGTGCGTGCGCGCCATGAAACTGCCCATGCTGTGTCCGAACAGGACAAACGGAACATTCGGATAGGTCTGCTTCATTGCAAGACGAAGTATCTCCTCGTCCTTTAAGATATAATCCCAACCGTTTTTCTCGGCGAAAAAGCCCATCTGCTCGGGCTTTTCAATGCTCTGACCGTGGCCGAGATGGTCTGTGCCGACGGCAACGAAACCGTTAGACGCAAGAAACGCCATAAAATCATCATAGCGGCTTATGTGCTCGGCAATGCCGTGCATTATCTGCACGACTGCGCGCACTTCGCCGTCCGGAACGCACCTGCGTACATGGATGCGGTTTTTGCCCGTGCTTGAATTAAAATAAAAATCATTGAAACTAGGCATGGAAAACGACCTCCGTATATGTTATTATATGAATTATAGCATACTTGCAGCAAAATGCAACGGAATTAGCAAAATCAGTATGGAGGTAATCATATGAACGGTTATGTTGTCGCGCTCGATCAGGGAACGACCAGCTCAAGAGCGATAATTTTTGATGCAAAGGGTAAGCCTGTAACTATAGCGCAGTATCCTTTTCCACAGATATATCCCAAGCCCGGCTGGGTCGAACACAACCCGATGGTCATATTGGAAACGCAGTTTCGCGCCCTTGCCGAGGCATTTGAAAAAAGCGAGCTTTCCCCTACGGACATAGCCGGCATAGGCATAACAAACCAGCGTGAGACTACGATCGTTTGGGATAAAAACACAGGCAAGCCTGTGTATAACGCCATCGTCTGGCAGTGCAGACGCACAGCGCCCATCTGCGATAAGCTTGCCGCCGACGGCATCGGCGACTATGTTCGCGACAAGACCGGGCTTCTTATAGACGCATATTTTTCCGGCACCAAGATCAAGTGGATACTCGACAACGTCGAGGGTGCGCGCGAGCGCGCCGAGCGCGGCGAGCTGCTTTTCGGCAACGTCGATTCGTGGCTGATCTGGAATCTCACCGGCGGCAAGGCGCATGTTTCCGACTACTCCAACTGCTCGCGCACGATGCTGTTTGACATAAACGAGCTCAAATGGGACAAGATACTTTGCGAAAAGCTCGGCATCCCCATGTCGATGCTCCCGACGCCCGTGCCGTCCTCGATGATCTACGGCAAGGTCGCGCCCGGAATAACCGGGCTTGAGATGCTCGCAGGCGTTCCCGTTTGCGGCAGCGCAGGCGACCAGGCAGCAGCGCTCATCGGCCAGGGCTGCATAGAAAAGGGGCAGGCAAAGAACACCTACGGAACAGGCTGCTTTACTCTCCTCAACACCGGCGATCAGTCCGTTCGCAGCGCAAGCGGCCTTGTTACGAGCGTTGCGTGGTCGATCGGCGGCAAAACCACCTACGCGCTTGAGGGCAGCGTATTCAATGCCGGCAGCTCCATTCAGTGGCTGCGCGACGAGGTCGGACTTCTGAGCACAAGCTCCGAGTGCGAAACGCTTGCTACCTCCGTTCCCGATAACGGCGGAGTGTATCTCGTTTCGGCGTTCACGGGTCTCGGCGCACCGCGCTGGGATATGTACGCGCGCGGCGCGATAGTCGGTCTGACTCGCGGCTCAACAAGAGCGCACATCGCACGCGCGGCGCTCGAGGGTATCGCCTATCAGGTCAAGGATCTGCTCGACGCAATGGAGAAGGACGCCGGAGAGCCGCTGAGCGTTCTGCGCGTTGACGGCGGCGCATCGGTAAACAATTTTATGATGCAGTTCCAGTCGGATATTCTCCGCAAGCCCATTGACCGTCCCAAGATGGTCGAGACCACGGCATTCGGCGCGGCGTTCCTCGCCGGTCTTGCAGTGGGCGTGTGGAAGGACATCGGCGACATTGCCAGCATTCGCGAATCCGACCGCGTGTTTACGCCCGAGATGGATGTCACCGAAGCTGCCGCGCTGCACAAAAAGTGGCTGCGCGCAGTTGAAAGAGCTGCAAAGTGGGAAGAATAATGGAACAGGTATTGGTTGTAGAACGCAAAAAAATTGAGCGTTACATATCCGGCCGCAACGGCCTTATAACAGAGTGCGCGCAGGAGCTTTTCGAGATCATAAAAGCCGAGCACGAGTTCATGCCGCGCGACGAGGCCGAGCAGCGCCCGGACTATAAGCAGATAATCCCCTATGTTATCCTGCGCCGCGGGGATGAGGTTTTCGTCACACGCAGGCTCAGCAAAGGCGGCGAAGCACGTCTGCACGGGAAAATTTCCATCGGCATCGGCGGACATATAAACCCCGTTGACGAGCAGGGTGATCTTCTCATGCGCGGCCTTTGGCGTGAGATCCATGAGGAGGTCGCACTTGACAAGCACGGCGAGCTTAGCCCCTGCGGATTTATAAACGACGATTCGAACGCCGTCGGCAGCGTCCACCTCGGCGCATGCTTTACCCTCCCCGTCGATGGCGAGGTATCCGTCAAGGAGACCGAAAAGCTTGAGGGACTGTGGATGACCAAGGCCGAGCTGCAAGAAAATTACGGCAGCATGGAAACCTGGACGCAGATAGCACTGGAGGTGCTGTGATATGAAGATATTCAAACCGGCGGATATAATGTTGCCGAACTGCGACATGCATCGCTGGAGCGTCGTTGCCTGCGATCAGTTCACCTCCGAGCCGGAATACTGGCAGCAGGTGCGCAGCATAGTCGGCGACGCACCGTCAACGCTTCATATGATGCTGCCCGAGGCCGAGCTTGGCTTAAAGGACCCCGAAGCCGAAAGCGTTAAGATAAATGCAACGATGCAGCGCTATATTGACGAGGGAGTTTTAAAAACATATCCCGACAGCTATATTTACCTTGAGCGCACGCTAAAAAACGGTGCGGTGCGACGTGGCATAATGGGCATGTTCGACCTTGAAGCCTATGACTGGGCCGAGGGCACGCACAGCCCTATCCGTGCGACCGAGCACACCGTTGAGGACAGGCTGCCTCCGCGCATCCGGATCCGCCGCAACGCTCCGCTTGAGATGCCGCACATTATGATATTCATGGATGATGCGGATAACATCGTTTTTTCCTCCGTCACGAAAGGCGAAAAGGTCTATGACTTTGAGCTGATGCAGGACGGCGGCAGCATCACCGGCTGGCTCGTAGCCGACACCGAAAAGCTTGCAAAGGCTGCAGAAAAGCTTGGCGACGAGGCCGTTTTGCAGCGCAAATACGGCTCGGCGGATAACGCGATAGTCTTTGCAATGGGCGACGGAAATCACAGCCTTGCCGCCGCAAAGCGGCACTGGGAAGAGGTGAAAAAGACGCTGCCGGAGTTTGAATATGAAACTGCACCTGCGCGCTATGCACTTGCCGAGCTTGTTAACATCCACGATGACGCCATAACCTTCGAACCGATACACAAGGTTATATTCGATACGGAAGCCGAAATGTTTTTTGCCGAGGCAAAGGCCTTTTTTGCCGACAACATCGGCGAAGGCCGGAGCATTGATCTTGTCACCGGCGAGGGCATCGAGCGGCTTAATATATCCGGCCTTACGATCGGCGAGCTTATCGGAAAATGCGAGGACTTCTGCAAGGCATACACAGAGCGTCACGGCGGATATATCGACTATATCCACGGCGACTGCGAGTGCGTTGAAATGTCGCAGCGCTTCGGCTGCGCAGGCATTCTCCTGCCGCGCATGGAAAAATCGGAGCTGTTTTCCTCGGTCATGAAAAGCGGCCCGTTCCCAAAGAAAAGCTTTTCCATCGGCCATGGCAACGATAAGCGCTATTATCTCGAGTGCCGCGAAATCAGGTAATTTACCCTTGTAATGGGCAAGGAATTGTGGTAAAATAATTGCCGTTAATTCGCAATAATACTATTAGAGGAGCTGTTTTATATGTCCGGACATTCCAAATGGCATAATATACAGAAAACTAAGGGCGCAGCCGACGCAAAACGTGCGCAGGCATTCACCAAGATTGCCCGTGAAATGATCGTTGCCGTTAAAGAGGGCGGCAGCGGCGATCCCAACAACAACTCGCGCCTGGCCGCGGTCATCACCAAGGCAAAGGCCGCAAACATGCCCAACGATAACATTAAGCGCACTATCGACAAGGCGCTGGGCGCAGGCAACACCGATAACTACGAGAAGATCGTCTATGAAGGCTACGGCCCCTCCGGCGTTGCAGTCATTGTCGAGACCATGACCGATAACCGCAACCGCACGGCGGGCGAGATCCGCCATTACTTCGATAAGTACGGCGGAAACATGGGCGCTGCAAACTGCGTTTCCTGGTCGTTCGATAAGAAGGGCGTCATTGTCATCGACAACGAGGATGAAGAGCTTGACGAGGACGAAGTGATGATGGAAGTTCTCGATGCCGGCGCTGACGATTTCGAGCCCGACGGCGAGACCTTCGTTGTCTACACCGCTCCCGACGATGTTTCCCCCGTTGCCGAGAAGATCAGTGCAGCAGGCTACAAGCTTCTCTCGGCTCAGGTCGAAATGCTGCCCCAGAACGGCTACATAAAGCTCACCAATGAGGACGATATCAAGAACATGCAGAAAATGCTCGACATGTTCGAGGATAATGAAGACGTCCAGAACGTGTGGCACAACTGGGAAGAGTAATAAAGTCAAAAAAATAGCACCCCGATGGGGTGCTATTTTTTCAGCGTGTTAAAAAAGTCTGTGACTTTTTTGCACGCTTCAAAAACGCCACATTTTTTGTGAAAACAAGTTTTCACGAAAAATCTCGCTACGCTCGTCAAAAAGCCTGATAAATCAGGCATTTTTGATGGCTATTAATCCAATCACGAGTGGGGCCTTTGCCCCCTCGAGCTCCCCTGCTACTCTATTATGCACTAGTCAACAAAAATTGGACACGAGACGCTGAAAAATTAGAATGAGAAAAGCTGGGAATTAGGCAGTGACCGCAGCAGAATTGGACTCACGGTACTGTTTCGGGGTCAGGTAATTCAAAGAATAGGCTGGGCGCAGTTCATTGAAAAAGAGGATGTAGTCGTCAATCTCGTTTTGCACAGGCTTTTCACCAGTCACATGCAAATCCATGAACAGTTCCGCCTTGATCCAACCGTTGATGGCCTCCATCGCTGCGTTGTCTGTCGGCGTACCGGCCCGGGACATGGAGCGTGTGATGCCGTACATCGGCAGCAGTTCATTGAAAGCCTTAGAGGCATATACGGAGCCTTGATCGGAATGCAGGATCATCTGGTATTCAGGATGCTGCTGTTTGAGTTCGATCAGAGCTTCCAATCCGCTTATGTAGGTCATACGGTCTCCGCGTTTGGAAGAAAGAGAATGACTGACGATCTCGTTGTTCCAGAGATCCATATACAGCGTGAGTTCGTAATAGACGCCCTTCACATAGAAAGCCGTCATGTCACTCACAATACATTGCAGCGGCCCGTCGATCTGCATCTCAGATAGAAGCAGATTGGGAAATACGCGGTAAGGATCGCCTGATTTCTTGTATCTGTAATGCTTGGCTTTGCTCTTGATTCCGGCTGTTTTGCAGCATTTATGAGCATAGGGATCAGAGAGAACAAGTCCGGTGTCCAGACGGATCTTGGCGTTCAGCCAGCGGTATCCGTGGGAAGGATACTTAAGGTGGTATTCCTGAAACAACAGGATGTTGCTGACGAAGGCTTTTGTTCTGCTGGATGGATCGGAAAGATGCTTTTTCCAGCTGTAAAAGCTGCTGCGTTGGATGCCCATGGTTTCACAGAGCAGCTTTACCGGGACTTCTCCCGACAGCTCCATGATCACTTGGTATTCCCGTTGCCGTACAGAATTACCGTACCATCCCCCTTCACCTCGTATCCTTTTTTTAGCCGGGCTTCCGTGATCCTTGCTTTTACAAGCTCCTGGATGAGCTGCTCCTTTGTCATGGATTCAAGCTCTTCCATCCCGGCCGGAGCCGTCTGAAAGGACGGAGTTTTGATCGTGTTCTTTGTGGCTCGTTTCGGGGGAAGCTGCTCAGCGTCGCGGTACAGCCTCATGTAATCCCGTGCCGTCTGCTCGCTGATGTCGTAGATTTCGGCGGCTTGGTACCGGCTTATCTCGCCGTCGTAAATCCGGCGGCCGATGTCCAAGCGTTCTTCTTTTGTGTATTTCATGGTAAGCCTCCTGTTCACTTCGGGGCTGTCCTTGTCCAGAGATGTATTCTTGGCGTCTCCCATTATACATCTTCTGTACAATAATTACCCCCTCCGTGTCCAATAAAAGCTTACCACTGCATTACTTTTCATTTGCCGCATAGTTTTTCGACAGTCTGGAAAAATAGCACCCCGATGGGGCGCTATTTTTTTACTGCGCTTATTCTGCTCTGTACAGGAATGTTACGACCTGGCCGCGTGTGCAGGTTGCGCTCGGCGAGAAGTGCGTCGTATCGGTTCCCTTGGTGATGCCGTTTGCCACTGCCCACTGCACGGCGTTGTAGCAATACGAACCGGCGGCTACGTCAACAAATCCGTTGCTTCCGCCGACTGCCGGTTCACCTTCGGCGCGATACATGAACGTTACCACTTGACCGCGTGTGCAGGTCGCATTCGGAGAGAAGTGCGTTGCGTCCGTTCCCTTGGTTATGCCGTTTGCCACTGCCCATTTTACAGCCTCATAGCAATACGAGCCGGGCGCCACGTCAACAAATCCCACGTTTCCGCTGACGGTCGGCTCACCGGCGGCGCGCCAGAGGAAGGTCACGACCTGGCCGCGTGTGCAGCCTGCGTTCGGCGAGAAATGCGTTGCATCCGTGCCGTTGGTTATGCCGTTTGCCACCGCCCACTGCACCGCATCGGAGCAGTATGAGCCTTTCTTCACATCCGTAAACGCGTCGAGCACACTAATGCCGCAGCGTGTGCATTTGCCGTCGGCGAACTCGTGGCCGAGAGCAGAAGTGTAGGTATCTTTATAGGCGTTTGGTTCACATGTGCAGCCGTGCAGCGTATAGCCTCCTTCCGTGCATGTTGGGTCTATGATCTTATCGCCCGTATCATGGATGTGAATCATATTAAACTCCACGCTGTATACATATTTTTTACCATCGGCAACAACATAAAGCTCGGCAGTCATCAAGGTTTTTCCTTTATACGGCACCGTGTAATCAAGCTTTATCCGAGACGAGGATATACTAATCGTTTTCTCGGCTGATTAAGTGAGCTTTCCATCCTTATTATAAAGATCAATACCGGTTTTGGAAATATTCACCGTTTTCCCGAACACAGCCACAAAAGAAAAACAGGCATGCTCATAGTCAACAGCACTGACTGTGTACTGCTCCCATGCAGGCTCTTCATTTGCTTGGTAATTCTGTACCGCCAGTGCGCTCATGGGTACTAAGCTCATGACCATTAGCAACACGAGCAGCAGACTTAATGCTCGTTTTTTCATCTTTTCCTCCCAAAAATTTATTTTTTATAAGATCAGGTATCAAAAGGTGTACTTTTTGGTATCAGCTGTAATTACATAGTATGGTAACAGAATATTCACAAAAAAGCAATACTTTACCGCCTGTTTTGTCTAAAAATACTTGCATTTTTGCCAGTCGTTAGCACTTTCAAACTCGTTTTTCGTGCAACAGGTTTACTATCAAAAAGTACACTTTTGATAGTTTTGAGAGTTAAAAAGGGCAAAAAAGTTGCACCGCACGGGGGATAACCGTGCGGTGCGTTTGTATTTTGTGGGCATATCGTTTCCGATCGAGGGATCACGATAAAGCCGAGCATACAGGTTGTATTTTGGTCGAAACGCTCGTTTCGGCCTCTTTTTATGTTATTATACCACATTTTGCCCACTTGTTAAATTGTGATACTAAACAAATTTTAGCTGCATTTATTAGTGCACATTGACTTAAGTTGACAAGTGGGCGCTAAATTCATCCGAACAGGCTGACTCTTACAGTATATGTGACGGTCTTTCCGTCATAAGTGACAGTCGCTTCGCGGTTTCCGAGGCCGGTCATGTCACACTCGACCGTGTATTCGCTCGGGTCGGTTATGCGCTTTGCAGAGCCGTTATTGTAATACGCTCTGAGCACAAGGCCGGTCGTGTCAAGCTCTTCGCCGACGGTGTACACCGTTTTGGTGGGCATCTCCTCGATGCTCAGCTCCGTTACCTTGGGGCGCTCGACAATTACGGTGCACTGATCGTAGACCTCCATCTTGTCGCTGACATAGACCATGATCGTGGCCGAGCCTTCGCTCACGGCCTTGAGCGCGCCATCCTGAGAAACGGTGACTATGCTCGTATCGCTGCTTTTCCAGATATACTCCGGCTCTTTCTGCCCGGCCGACGGCTCGGGCATGCAGCTTACCTTGAGCTGAGCCTCGTCATCGACCGTCATCGTGAGGCTCGGCGAGCTGAGAACGACGGATTTTACGTCGAGCTTCTCAGGCTCCGGAGTTGCCGTCGGCGTGGGGGCGGCGCTTGCCGTCGGCGTATCGTCCTTGCCTCCGTCATTGCTGCCGGACAGGGCGAAAACGATCACCGCCGTCGCCATGGCCGCAAGGATGAGCACGAGCGCAAGTATATATCCAAACATGGACTTTTTCGGCTTTTTCTCAGGCTCCGGCTGCTTGGGCGGGTTTTTTTTCGGCTGCGCAGCCTCGGGACGCGGCTGCTGCTTCGGCTTTGGCTGCGGTCGCGGCTCAGCCGGCGCTTCGGGTATGTATTCAGGGCGCGGATCGGCCTTGAAATCCTCGCGCACGGTCATATCGTCGCTGCCGAACGAGGCCGGAGCAGGCTCCGGCTCTGCCCTGCCCGACGCTGCGAGCGAAAGAGCTTTTTTAAGCTCCGTCGGCCCTGCATAGCGGTCGGCTATTTTATAGCTGCACGCCGTCATGACCACCTTTTTCAGCGCCGCGCTGCCGTTTTTCGGCTGCGGCAGGCTCTCGCCGCGGAAGCGGCGTATCTGCGCATCGGTGATCTGCTCGGGCGTCGGCACCTGGGGCGGCATCGGCAGGAACGGGCCGCGCCGATCGTTCAGCAGCCAATAGAGCACCATGCCCAGCGAGTATATATCCACGCGGTCGTCATAGCCCTTGCCCTTATAGACCTCGGGCGCCATATACGAATAAGTTCCGACCTTATCGGCCGAGGTGCGTATGGTGGAGGCCTTGGCCACGCCGAAGTCGCCGAGCTTAAACACACCATAGCGGCTGACGAAGATATTCTGCGGCTTAATGTCGCGATGGATTATATTATTCTCGCGGCAAAGCTCAAGCGCCGAGCACATGTCGCTGCCGAGCTTAATAACGCTGTCGACCGTCATGCCGTTTTCGCGGACGTAATCCGGCAGAGACTGCAAAAGCTCCATGCGGATATAAATATCCCAGCCCATGTCGTTTTCGTGCGGAATGATCATCTGATCCTCGCAGTTGACGACGTTCGGGTGGCCGCGCAGAGCGCCGAGCAGACGATACTCATTGCTGATCTCCTCGACCTTTTCGCGGAGCTTTGCGCGCATGGCAAACTCGCTCATGCTCTCGAGCATTTCGTCATACTCCTTTTGCGAGCCCGGAACGCTTATGACCTTGAGCGCGCAGTGGAAGTCGCCGCCGTATTCATCTTTTTTCTTCAGCTCGTATACCTTGCCGGAGCTGCCGCTGCCGATGCAGCGCACTATCTCCCAGCCGGGCAGCGAAGTTTGCAAATTTTCCATATCATGCATCCCTGATATTCTAAATTAATTACATTTAAATATAATATATTCTCCGCGCGTTGTCAAATTACTCTATGGATTTCAGCGCGCCGGCCATATCGATATTGTCTATCCTGCGGCGCATGATGGCGTTTACTATCATGGCAAACACAAAGGTTATGGCGATAGAAACGGCAAAGCTCAAAAAGCTGATGTGCGGCTTGAAATACATCATATCGACCTTTATCGCATTCATGACAAATGCGTGCAGCGCAACGCCGAGGCCAAGGCCGAACACCGCTCCGGCGCCGGTGAGGATAAGGTTTTCGCGGAAAACATAGTGCGCCGCCTCGTTGGGGTAAAAACCCAGCACCTTGAGCGTCGCTATCTCGCGTATGCGCTCGGATATGTTGATATTCGTCAGGTTATAAAGCACTATAAACGCCAGAAGTCCGGCGCAGAGGATGATCGCCGCAACGACAACGAGCAGGCCGTCCATCATGCTGCTCATGCGCGCCTTGGTGTCAACGCTCAGCGTCACGCCGCGAACGCCATCCACATCATGGGTAAGAGCCTCGGCGCAGCGGTTTATATCCGCTCCGTCCGGTGCGTTTGCAAGCGCGGACTTATACTCCGGCACTTCGCCGAGCTGCTCCTCACAGGTTTCAGGCGAGATGAAAACGAAGCTGTCAACATAGTTATCAAACAGGGCGCTGACCGTAACTGTAAGCTCCTTTTTTTCGGAGGTCGTCAGTTTTATCTCATCGCCGACTTCAATTCCGCCGAGCTGCCGGGCAAGGTTATAGTTAATTGCCGCTTCGCCCCTGCCGGGATAGTCGATGGGTTCTCCGTCATAGCTAAGGTCAATGTACTTGCAAAGCTTCTTGCCGTCGGTCACGGTGAGCGTTGCGCTTTTTATGGCATCGCTGCCGGACACCTCCGCAAGGCCATGATAGAGAAACACTGCATCCTTTATATCGTCTCCTGCGTCACTGAAGAATATCTCCTGCTCTTCCTCATTCATGTCATACGCCATCGTGATCTCATAATCATAGAGGATTATATCATCATACTGCCGCGTCACGACGTTCTGGATCGTGTCATTAAGGCCAAGCGCCGTCAGAACAAGCGCCGTGCAGCCGCCGATGCCCAGAAGCATCATGAATATGCGCTTTTTATAGCGCATGATATTGCGCGCCGATACTTTCTGCATGAAGCTCATATCGTTCCACACCGTGGGTATACGCTCGAGCAGAATGCGCTTTCCGGCCTCGGGCGCTTTCGGGCGGATGAGATCCGCCGGAGCGCACTTAAGCTCCTTTGCGCAGCAGTACCATGTAACAAGCAGCGTTACCAAAAGGTTTGCGGCCGTTATTCCAAGCGCCAACGGCCAGTTCATTGTGAACGTAAGTCCGGAAAGATTGTATATCAGCCCGTATCCGAACCAGACTATCGCAGGGAACGCAAAGCTTCCTGCCGCAATGCCGAAAATACTGCCCAACACGGTTGCGCTGCCGGAGTAAAACATGTATTTTCCCATAATCGCGCCGGAGGAATAGCCCAGCGCTTTCATAATGCCTATCTGAGTACGCTGGTCGGCTATCATTCGCGTCATCGTCGTAAGGCACACGAGCGCCGCGACGAGGAAAAAGAACACCGGGAACACGGACGCCACGCTCTGGACAACGTTTGTGTCGCTTTCAAAGCAGACATATCCCGCGTTTGTATCGCGGTCGAGCACATACGTATCGGCGTGGTTGATATTTTTTATCTGCTTTTCGGCAGAATCAAGCTCGGCTGCGCCCTTATCAAGCTCCGCCTTGGCAGCGTCAAGCTGCGCCTTTCCGGAGGCAAGCTCCTTTTCCGCCTCGGCAAAGCCGCGCTCGGCCTCCGCCTTTCCCTGCTCATACTGCTTTTTTGCCGTCTCAAGCTGAGCGCCGCCGCTGCTTATCATATCGCGCGCTGCATCAAGCTCGGCCTGACCGGCAGCGATCTGTGCGTAGCCAGAGTCAAGCTGAGCCTTGGCATCCTCAAGCTGCTTGCGATACGGCTCAAGCTCGGCATCGACCTCGGCGCGCTTTTGACGGTGAACCTCAAGGCGCTCGTTATAGCGCTCGATATCCGCATTATCAAGACTTATGCGGTCGTTTGCCGTTTTAATCCTCCGCTCGATGAGCCTTGCCTTTAAGCTTTCTCCGTTTGCCTGCGCCTCGGCAAGCTGCGCATTGAGGCTTTCGATCTCGGCATTCTGCGCAGCAATATCGTTCTGTTTATCGATTATGCGGTTTTCGTAATAAGCTATCTGCTCATCCACCGCGCCGTAGGCAAGCTTTGCTTTGGCATTGAACTGGCGCAGTCCGCTCTCGTATTCGGCCTGCCCCTTATCAAGCTCCGCCTTTGCCGCGTCAAGCTCTGCTTGCTTTTGATCGATAACGGATGAATCACCCATCATCCTTTCTGCGTTCTCGATCTCCTTGCGTGCCTGTTCAAGCTGAGCCTCGGTATCGCTCTTTTTCTGCACATACTCTGCGTAGCCGGCATCATACTCAGCCTTGGCTGCATCGTACTGCGTCTTTCCGTCCTCATACTGTTTTTTTGCATCGTCAAGCTGAGACATTGCGTCATCAATGATGGCATCACGCCTTATAACCGCGCGCTCGGACATGAATTTTTCAAGCCCGTCAACATATTTTTGCGTGCTTTGCTCGTACTCATCGGAATAAACATATCCTTCGGAATCGACGCAAACATAGATATCCGTATAATAATCCGTCGAAAAACCGTCCATCGGAATATAGATGTAACCCTTAACGCTGCCGTTTCCGAGCGTGCTGGAGCCGCGCTCCATATTTATATACAAAACGCTGTCGGCAAGCCCGACGATCGTATATTCGTCATACGCAAAGGTATCAAAAGTCTGCTCGCTGTTATCCTTCGAAAGCTTTATTGTACTTCCGATATCGTCTTTTGAATACATATCAGGGTCGGCGAGACACTCGTTTGCCTTTTCCGGCATGCGGCCTGCCTTCAGCTTAATTTGGTTCACATTTTCGGGTATGCTCTGCGCCATCATGATGAGGTTATCCTCGTCGGCGGTGTTAAACAGAAAATCCGCCCCCACAGCTCCCTCGGCAAGCTTCACCCCGTCCATTTTTTTGACCTCGGCAATATCTTCGTCGGTAAGTCCGAGCGTTGAGACAAGTCGGAAATCATAAAAATTCGTCTTATTAGTGTAATTATTATACGTTTCGAGAAAATCCGGGCGCGACAGGCGCAGGCCGACAAACAAGCCGGCCCCCAACGCTATTATTGCAAATATCGCAAGATAGCGTCCGAGGCTGCTGCGGATCTCTCGTTTTGTGAGTTTGATGATGGATCTGTTCATTGCTTTACCACTCTATGTCTTCGATGGGGATCGGGTGCGCGTTCAGGCTTACGTCGGTGACTACGCCGCTTTTCACGGAAACCACCCTGTCCGCCATTGCGGTGAGCGCCTGGTTGTGGGTTATGATAACAACGGTCATGCCGTTTTTCCGGCTGCAATCCTGCAAAAGCTGGAGCACCGCCTTGCCGGTGTTATAGTCAAGCGCGCCGGTCGGCTCGTCGCAGAGCATTAGCTTCGGATTTTTCGCCAGAGCACGGGCTATCGCAACGCGCTGCTGCTCACCGCCGGAAAGCTGCGCCGGGAAATTCTGCGCCCTGTCGTGCAGACCGACAAGGTCAATGACCTCCGCAGCGTCCATCGGGTTTTTGCATATCTGTGCGGCAAGCTCAACGTTTTCAATGGCCGTGAGGTTCTGAACAAGGTTATAAAACTGGAACACAAAGCCCACATCATAACGGCGATAGGTCGTAAGTTCGTTTGCGTTATACGAGGATATTTCTTTCCCATCGAGCACAACGCGGCCGGATGTAAGGCTGTCCATACCGCCGAGAATATTCAGAAGCGTGGTTTTTCCTGCACCGGATGCGCCGACAATAACGCATATTTCGCCCTTTTCGATCTCAAAAGTCGCATCCTTGAGTGCTTCGATGCTCACCTCGCCCATGTGATATGTCTTTTTAACTTTTTCAAATTCAACGTACGCCATAGCCTACCTGCCTTAAATATATTTATTAGATATATTATACTAAACGTCTATACTCTTTGCAACAAAAAACCGTGGTCTCCCACGGTTTTTTAACATATTATTCAACGATTTTATATAAGACTGAGCACCTTGCATGCCTGCTCGCGCGTTGCAAACGATTTCGGATAATAGCTGAAGCTTCCGTCGGCGTTCTGCTTTCCGCATATTATGCCTGCGCGCTGGAGCGCCGTGACATAATCGACTGCGTACTTTGATATCTGCGCACTGTCGGCAAAGGCAACCACCGGCGTGTCGTCGGACAGCTTTATGCCGGCATAGTCGGCATAGCGGCAGATTATGGCTGCCATCTGCTCGCGCGTTATGTTGTCATTTGGCTTGAAGGTCGCCGCGTCAAGGCCGAGTACGATGCCGTTATTTGCAGCCCACTCGACATACGGCGCGAATACACTCTTATCGCTGACATCGGTGAAGCGACACTTTCCGTAAGCGCTCGTGTCCACTCCGTCGAGGCAGGCGAGCATTTTCACGAACTCTGCGCGCGTTACGTTGCCGGTCGGATCAAATATGCTGTCCGAGCGGCCGTTTACAACGCCGAGCTGATACATTTTGAGGATGTAATCATACGACCAGCGATCCTTCTCAACATCAGTGAATGACATCGTCTTGCCGATAGGTTCTTCGGCCGGAGTGCTGCTGCCATAGGTACTCGTAACCCTGCTTATAAGCTCCATGTACAGATGCCGGGTATTTGAAACGGTGTTTGAAAGAATGCCGCCGATGATGCTAAGATGATCATACGGCTGAGTCGGGAAGACATTCCATATACCCTTCGCATAGCTTTCCTTGTTGTATCCGTCGCAGACGACAAAGCCCTGGCTTCCGTCGGACTTTTCGCACTTGAGCTTGCTGTTTACAGGATACAGGCCGGACACGACGTTTACCATGCCATCGTTCGGCAGCCATGTTTTGTCGATATAAACACCACCTGCGGTGGATTTATCATAATACTTGCCCATCATCGCGGCAAAGGGCTTCATGAGTATGAACATATTCGCGTTGGGGATCTCGTTATCGCTCACGGCGCTCGGATGCGTCGCGTCGCCGCAGACGGAGAAGTAATAGACATTTTTCTGCATGCCGATACCGTCGTTTATCCTCAGCGCGTTATCGATGGTGAGGTCATATATCGCGTTGTCGTTATGGCTCATGAAATCGCTGCTGTTTAAAACGCGGATGAGATACTGAAGGTCAGTCTCATCGGATTTGCGGTAGATGCCGAAATGCTCAAGCTGGAGATCGTACACACCCTTAAGCTTGGTAAGGCCGAGAGCTGCGCCGAAATTATAGATTGCATCGGTTACCACCTTGGTCGAAACATCGCAGGTTTCGATAAACGTGGTTCCGTTGTGCGGCGCAGCAACCGCCGTGAGCGAATACACCCAGTTGCCCTTGCCGCCCTCAAACAGCGGGGAGACCTTTGTGCCTGCCGCCTTTGCGGCCGCGACCTCTTCCGCGCTGCCGTTTGCAAGCAGCTCGAGGAACAGGCGCGTCGTCGCGCCGCCGAAGCTGTGTCCGATAAGGTTAATCTTCTTCTGCGCGCTCCAGCCCTCAAAAAGCGGCTTTTCGTAGGTTATGCCGTAGCGATCGTGACCCTTGGCCGCCGAGTGCGCAGCGCCGTAGTCAACCGTTCCGCCGACAAGCTGCGCATAAAGCTCGCACGCTCTGTCCCAAGCGCCGGAGAGAGGTCCGACCTGAGCGGCATAGCTCTCGTAGCCCTTTGAGTTCAGGTACTTCATGAGATTGCCCGTTGTCATGCCCCAATACGGCATGATCGGATCGAGCATCGATCTTTCGCCCCAGCCCATAAGTCCGTGGACAAAAACGAACGGATAGTCATCCTCCGGGTTCCCCTCGGCCGATGCCGCTGCCGGCAACAGGCTGCAAAGCAGCAGCACCGCAAGCAGCAGACTCAGAAGCTTTTTTGACTTTTTCATTTTTCTCCCCCTTGCAAATTATTTTCCCGTTAAGTATACAAAAAGTCTATTCTTATATTACCATATTATGAGTTGCCGGTCAACTGTTTGCCTGCATTATTAGCGGCGCAGTATTTTTGCTTGCATATTTTCTCCCGTTGGTGTAAAATAATCTCCGCACCACGATAATTGCGGATGTCGTCTAATGGCAGGGCCCCAGCTTCCCAAGCTGGCGACGCGGGTTCGATCCCCGTCATCCGCTCCAAATACAGTAAAATTCCGAAGTCGTTGAAACTTCGGGATTTTCTTTGTCTATCAATGGTTTGCGGCGATCTATTCTTTTCCGGGGATGGTGAAAATGCCGGATTCGACAAGCTCCTTGAGGCCCTTATGCGACTCGTACATAACAAGAAGCCGGCTCTCGATCACCGCCCACTTTTCCTCGATCTCGGCATCGGCAGCCGCCAAACGCTTGCTCGCAACATCCTCTGCCTCGGCTATTATCTGCTCTGCCTGCTTCTGAACATCGGAAAAAGCAGCCTCGGCCTGCTCATCGCGCTTTTTCATGTTCTCAAGATATGTATCGACCGTGAGCTGCGCCGCTTCAAACAAACCGCTGACCTTTGCGGCAGCCTCGGCAAGATTGCCGCTCTCGCTTACCTTGATCTCATATCCGTCGAGCTTTGCCTGAAGCTCCGCTACCTGAGATTTAAGCTTTTCGATCTCCTGCTCCTGATCGTGCATGACCATCATCATTTCGTTCTTTGAAAGATTCATCGATTCGTTTCTCATCGGCCCACTCCTTAGCTGCAAAATGTCATTAATATAATAACATCCCAAGCATCATATTTCAACACAAATGTATCAAAAAGG